>Ga0206130_10000094_pt1 | contig 141705 bp, 127 predicted proteins | sample Helgoland_Spring_9_FD_148637 | JGI IMG/M metagenome (GOLD analysis project Ga0206130, IMG submission 148637) | Pelagic subsurface seawater microbial communities from Kabeltonne, Helgoland, North Sea - Helgoland_Spring_Bloom_20160512_1 | ecosystem: Environmental > Aquatic > Marine > Epipelagic...
TTTCAAGCTATATCTAAACAAAACTCTTCCTATGATTGAAAACTTAAGCGTCTATTGGGATAAATCGGATGGAAAGACCAAACAAAAGATTCTTGGTTGCATCTTTACCGAAAAATTCGAAAATTTTGATTTCGAGAGTTGCAACAACATTTTCACTCCAGAGATCGAATCTATTATGTTAGCCAGTAAGGTTTTAAAAAGTGGTAAAAAAAGAAAAGAGGTCAAAAATGACCTCTTTTCTAATATGGCTCCTCTTCTTGGACTCGAACCAAGGACACCCTGATTAACAGTCAGGTGCTCTAACCAGCTGAGCTAAAGAGGAATTTATTATTGTTATTTTCATTAGAACTTTAAGTTCGCTTTTTAAAGCCTTATTGGTTTTACAAGCGGGTGCAAATATAAATTATTTTTTATGTGCAGCAAACAATTTTTATTTTTTTATTATTTAAATAACCATCTGTAAACATCATTACCGTTTGCAAATAATACCAATGTAATTAATAATATAAATCCTACCATTTGTGCATACTCCATTACTTTTTCATTAGGCTTACGTCCGGTAGCCATCTCATATATTAAAAACACAACGTGTCCACCATCTAAAGCTGGTATAGGCAAAATATTCATAAAAGCTAAAATAATTGAAATTAAAGCGGTGGTATGCCAGAAAGAAATCCAATTCCATGTACCAGGAAATAAATTAGCAATTGCTCCAAACCCACCTACTTGTGTAGCTCCCTCACTTGTAAATACATATTTAAATTGTTTTACATAGTCTGTTAAAACATTATATCCATAATTAATTCCTCCTCCTAAACTTTCAATAAACCCATATTTTACTTGTTTATAAGCATTTTCATATTCTAAACCAAAATTATTAATCCCAATAGTACCATCTTCCCTAGGAGTAACTTTAATTGTTTCTAAACTCCCATCTCTATCAATAGTTAAAGTAACTTCAGATACAGGGTTTGCTTTTATATTTTCTGATAAACTTGCCCAATTAAGGGTTGTTACTCCGTTAACTGATAAAATTTTATCTCCTTTTAATAATCCAGCTTTTTCAGCAGGATAATTTGGAATAATAGTGTCTAAAACATTACTTCTTACAGGCTGAAAAGGTCTTAATTCTCCTGCTTTAAACATAGTCATGCCAATTTCCTCCGGAATCGAAATTGTTTCCGTATTTCCATCGCTGTGATTTACAGTCAGTGAATTAACATCTCTTAAAAATAAGTAACGATTTAAGTCATTTAAATTTTCAAAATCTTCCCCATTAAGCTTTAAAACTTTATCCCCATTTTTAAAACCTAAGTCTTTAAATGTTTGAGAAACAGCAAAACCATTTGGCAATTCATCATTAGTAACAATTTTTTGACCTACAAAGTAAAATATGCAGATATAAATTACAAACCCAACAATAATATTAACAGTAACACCACCTAACATAATGATCAAACGTTGCCATGTTGGTTTGGATCTAAATTCCCAAGGTTGAGGGGGCAATGCCATTTGCTCTTTGTCCATACTCTCGTCAATCATTCCAGATATTTTCACATATCCTCCAAGTGGTAGCCAACCAATACCATAAACAGTTTCTCCTATTTTCTTTTTAAATAAAGAGAACTTTATATCAAAAAAAAGGTAAAACTTCTCTACACGAGTTTTAAATAATTTGGCAGGTATAAAATGCCCCAATTCGTGAAGGACAACTAGTAAAGAAAGGCTCAGAAGCAATTGTAATGCTTTAACAGCAAATGGACTCATAGTCTATAAAATTAGGGTGCAAAAATAGATAATTATTATTATAAATCTCTTTTACCTTAAGTTTATTACCTTTTAATTAACTATTTAAGTTTGATCCTGTAATTTGTTTTAAAATAAAAAAAATATTATTCTTTTGTAAAGTCACTAATAATGATATTTTGAAAACATTTGGGACCAAATTTTACTTGTAATTTGATAAAAGTCTCCTAACTTTGTTTTTTAAAAAAAAGACTTTTACAGTATGCTTTTATTTTTTTCCAAGTATAAAATTTTTGGACTTGTACTATTGATTCTTTCCATCATCATTATTTCAATTATGTATCAAGTTTTAAAACCTAATGAGGTTTTACCGATATTTCAACCAGCGAAAGTGAATGCTGAACTAGTAGATAGTACCATACAACATGTAAAAAAATATCATATAATTTCTGACTTTTCATTAATCAATCAAAACGGGAAAACCATTACTCAAGAAGATTATAAAAATAAAATATATGTAGCAGATTTCTTTTTTACCACCTGTCAAACTATTTGTCCCATAATGACAGATAACATGCTTGAAGTCCAAAACAAATTGAAAAATGATTCTACAGTCATGTTGTTGTCACATTCGGTTACACCAGAAATCGATTCGGTTGCTCAATTAAAAAAATACGCTCTTAAAAAAGGAGTAAATGATACAAAATGGAATCTTGTTACTGGAGAAAAAAAAGAAATTTATAAACTTGCAAGAAAATCATATCTCGCAGTTAAAACTAATGGTAGTGGTGATCAATATGATATGATACATACAGAAAACTTTGTTTTAATAGACAAGAAAAAAAGAATTCGAGGATTTTACGATGGAACTGATGATATAGAAATACAACAACTTTTAAAGGATATCGAAATATTGAAAAGAGAAAATTAATACGCCTATCATAAGGAGTTTTAAAACTTTTATTAAACAAGATTGTTCCATGTCAATATGTTAGTTTACATTTGTTGTTTAAAATGAATCTAAATAAAAATGCTTTCTATTGCGTCTTTAGAAATTGGGCAACGGGCAGTTATAAAAGACTTCTCTGTAGATGTAGTCCCCTTAAAACTCTTAGAAATGGGATGTCTTCCTGGTAATGAAGTGACTTTACTACAAGAAGCTCCTTTTAAAGACCCATTATATCTTACTATTAATGGCAGTCATTTAGCTATCAGAAAGGAAATGGCTTGCAAAATTGAAATTGAACTTATCAATGGCTAAACAAATAAATGTTGCACTTATTGGTAATCCAAATACAGGAAAGAGCTCTGTATTTAATATCTTAACTGGACTTAATCAAAAAGTTGGAAATTATCCGGGCATTACGGTTGAAAAAAAACAAGGAACCTGCCAGCTTGAAAGAAACTTAAAAGCTCACATTATTGACCTTCCCGGGACTTACAGTTTAAATGCTTCTTCCTTAGATGAAAATGTAGTTATAGAATTACTACTTAATAAAAAAGATAAAGATTATCCCGATGTGGCTGTCGTTATAGCAGATATTGAGAACTTAAAAAGAAACTTACTTTTATTTACACAAATAAAAGATCTTAGAATTCCAACCATTTTAGCAATTAATATGGCTGACAGAATGAAACGTAAAGCCATTTCACTTAATATTAAAGAACTAGAAGAAAAATTAGGAACTAAAATTGTTTTACTAAGTTCCAGAAAAAAAACTGGAATTGAAACCTTAAAAAGTTTAATTTCAAATTACAATTCGCTTTCTTTAACACCTTGTATAAAATCCTCTAAAATCGCTCCCGAATATTTTGAACGCCTTCAAAAAACTTTCCCAAATCAAGATTTATATAAATTATGGTTGGTGGTTACCCAGGATGTTAATTTTGGAAAGTTAAATAGAAAGAAAATAAATGGAATCCAACCCTTTCAAACAGAATCTATAACTAATCTAAAACGATTACAGCAAAAAGAAACCATAGCCCGATATCAATTTATCAATGACACCCTAAAAAAGACCTTATCAATTGATTCAAAAAATGCAAAAGATTTAAGAAGTAGGTTTGATAAAATATTAACTCATAAGTTTTGGGGGTATGTAATTTTCTTTTCTATTTTATTATTGATATTTCAAGCCATATTCGATTGGAGCACCTATCCAATGGACTTTATTGATAATTCATTTACATTGTTAAGTGAATGGTTAAAAATTAATTTACCTCCTGGTGTATTTTCAAATTTAATTGCAGAAGGAATCATACCTGGACTTGGTGGTATTGTAATTTTTATACCACAAATTGCATTTTTATTTTTATTTATTTCCATTTTAGAAGAAAGTGGTTATATGAGTCGTGTGGTCTTTTTAATGGACAGAATTATGCGTCGTTTTGGATTAAGCGGAAAAAGTGTTGTACCGTTAGTTTCTGGTACTGCTTGTGCAATTCCTGCAATTATGGCTACTAGAAATATTGAAAATTGGAAAGAACGCCTTATTACAATTTTAGTAACGCCATTTATAACTTGTGCAGCTAGATTACCTGTTTATTTAATAATCATTTCATTGGTTATTCCAGAAGGTCGAGTATTGGGAATTATCAGTTTACAAGGGTTGACGCTTTTAATTTTATATGGTTTAGGTTTTGCTGCTGCAATTATTGCAGCTTATACCTTAGACAAATATTTACATGTAAAAAGCAAGTCTTTTTTTGTGATTGAAATGCCAAATTACAAACTACCCTTATTGAAAAATGTGGGGATTACCGTATTAGAAAAAACGAAATCATTTGTATTTGGAGCTGGTAAAATAATCTTAGCTATTTCAATAATTCTTTGGGTTATGGGTTCTTATGGTCCTGGAGATTTCAATCAAGCTGAAGAAATTGTTTTACAACAAACCAAACAACAAAATTTATCACAAGAGGAGCTAGCTATTAAATTATCATCTTTTAAATTAGAGAATTCATATATAGGTATAGTTGGTAAATTTATAGAGCCTGCGGTAAAACCTTTAGGATACGATTGGAAAATAGGGATTGCCCTAATAAGTTCATTTGCTGCTAGAGAAGTTTTTATTGGAACTCTTGCTACTATGTATAGTGTTGGAAATGATGAAGTAGAAACTATAAAAGAAAGAATGGCTGCTGAAATTAACCCATCTAACGGAGCGCCATTATTTAATTTAGCGAGTGGTATTTCTCTTTTATTATTTTATGCTTTTGCGATGCAATGTATGAGTACCTTAGCTATCGTAAAACGAGAAACAAATTCATGGAAATGGCCATTATGGCAATTATTATCAATGACTGCTTTAGCATATATTGTTGCTTTAGCTGCTTATCAAATACTTAAATAATGCAACATCTATTAGTCATACTTACATTCTCCTTAGCAGCAGGGTTTCTAGTTAAAAAATTTATTTGGAATCCAATTTTTGAAGGGAGACAAAAAAAGAGTACAACAATGGATGGGGAAAACACCAAATGTGGTAAAAATGATTGTGCTTGCCACTAAACTTATTTAGCGGTTAAAACACCTTTTTAGTAACTAGATGATCTTTTAAAACTAGAAAAAATAGGTGACAAATAAATCTTAATTTCATAATAACTATTATAAATCAACAATAATTAAATACTATGTTAGACTATTTTACCCTAAACCAACATCTAAAGACATCATCACTATAAACCCTCCAATAAAACCTAAGGTTGCGATATCGGTGTACTTATCTCTTTGGGTTTCTGGAATTACTTCTTCAACAACAACAAAAATCATTGCACCTGCAGCAAAAGCTAATGCATAAGGTAAAATTGGAGTAAAAAAAGCAACAGCTAATGCTCCTAAAACAGCTGCAATAGGTTCTACAACCGCAGATAATTGTCCATACCAAAAACTTTTAAAACGAGAAACACCTTGTCTTCTTAAAGGCATAGAAACTGCAAATCCTTCTGGAAAATTTTGAATACCTATTCCTATTGCCAAAGTAATAGCCGCAATTATCATTTCAGTCTGTTCAAATCCACCCAAAGTTGATGCGGCACCAAAAAGAACACCAATAGCTAATCCTTCTGGTATATTATGAAGTGTAATTGCTAAAACTAATAACGTGGTTTTATGCCAATCTGTCTTTATTCCCTCTGCTTCTTCTTTTTTAAAATTAATGTGTAAATGTGGCATTAATTTATCCATACCAAATAAAGTCAAAGCTCCAAGTCCAAATCCGATGGCTGCTGGAAGCACTTTTACAAAACCTTCTCCTTCACTATTTTCAATTGCAGGAGCCAATAAACTCCAAAAGCTTGCCGCTACCATTACTCCACCAGTAAAGCCTAACATACCATCTAAAACTGCTCGATTTGCCTTTTTGAAAAAGAAAACCAGTGAAGCTCCTAAAGCAGTTAAGCCCCAGGTAAATACCGAAGCATAAAAGGCAGATAAAATTGGGTTTATTTTTGCGAATTCTACAAATTGTTCGAACATTTTTTTATTTCTAAATTTTTAAAATGAAATTATTTAAATAATGCTATTAACTCAGTGGCTTCAGCAGGCTTCATTTTTCCGGCAATTACCAAACTTAATTGACGTCTTCTTAAAGCAGCTTTAAAACGTTCTTTTTCAAGATCGCTTTCAGGAATTATAAGAGGAACTGGAACTGGTTGACCAGATTCATCTACTGCAACAAAAGTATAAATTCCTTCGTTGGATTTATTTCTCATACCGCTTTCACGGTCTTCTATCCAAATATCCATTACTACTTCCATAGAACTTTTAAAGGCTCTAGATACTTTTGCCTCAATAGTAACAACACTTCCTAAAGGTATCATTTTACTAAAAGCAACATGATTAACAGACACAGTTGTTACAATTCTTCTACAATGCCTTCTTGCCGCTATACTTGCCGCTCTGTCCATACGAGCTAATAACTCACCACCAAACAAATTTCCAACTGGATTCGTTTCACTAGGTAAAACCAGATCAGTTACTACAGTATAGGATTCGCTTGGAGTTCTTGAAGTCATAGTATTTATTTTTTGCAAAGGTACAAAGTTATCTCAGGAACAAGATATCTTTAATAAAGAAGAATTATTTTTCTATTTCTTTTACTAATAACCAGGCATCTGGATTTTGAGTATTTTTAATCTTTCTGAGATTCTTTAGTGCATCTAATCGTTCTTGAAAACTCTCATACGCTACTTGATGTAAGCCGTATTTATTAACTCCAATGAGTTTAGGAGTAAATCCCTTCTGACGAAGTTGTTGGATTTTTTTATCTGCATTTGATTCAACTCTAAATGCACCAGCAATAATGTGATACTTACCCGTTTGCTTTTTAAAAGTAATATTTAAAATTGGCAACGGATTTTCAAAACTAAAAGTAGCTTCTTGAATTTGATTTTCTACAATTGAGTTTGCTTTTTGTTTTTCAGCAAAATTATGTTTTTGCACTTCTCCTTCATATAATTTCATTCCACTAAATCCTGCAATTGAAATAGCAACTAAAGCTATTGCTGCATATTTTAAATATGATTTTTTAACACGTCTTTCTGGAATGAGATAAACTGGAGCTTTTTCTTCTAAAGGCTCAACGGACTCCTTATCAATTTCTCGAATTACTTTAGAAGTTACAATTGATGTTAATCCAAATGATGCTGTACTAAAATTTTGCTTAGAAGAAGGTACAAACTGCACCGAATTTTCTTCATTTAAATGAAAATCACCAATATTACTTAGAGACACAAATTCTCCTTCAGATAATTGTAGCGATAATTTTCCTGTATAATTTCTTAACTTCTGAAGTGAAGTTTCATAAGTGCATTTTTCAACAGAAGCAATATAATTTGCTAATAAGCCATCATTAGTTTGTAATTGTCTGTTAAACGATAAAGTCTTTGAAGGAGGATAAAAAGTTTTGTTTTCACCATCAATTTTTGCAGATTGATACTGAGTTAATAAGGCTCCAAATCCAGGAATAATTACACATTCGTAGCGATAAAGTAAATCGTTTATGTAGGTGGTTATTTGCATCAAAACAAATATAGTTGATTTTTATTTTTATTCAATTTTAATAACAGATTTTTATTAACAGTTTAAATTCATTATTTTTAAAGTCTCTCCCTGTTAAATATCAAATATGTTATCGAAAAACGAATTACGCTATACGTTAGCTTTGCAACGTGTGCCTAATATTGGGGATGCTACTGCTAAAAAATTAATCCATAAAGTAGGTTCTGCTGAAGGAATTTTTAACGAAAAGAAATCCAATTTACTGAAAGTAAGTGGTGTCGGTAGTTTCAAATTGAAAGAGATTTCTAAAAAAATTCAGCTGGATGAAGCAGATAAAGAAATGCGTTTTATCGAGGAAAATAAATTGGATTGGCTTTATTTTAAAGATAATTTATATCCAGAAAGATTAAAACATTGCACTGATGGGCCCATATTATATTTTCAAAAAGGCAATATTGACCTTCAGAAAAATAAAATAATTAGTATTGTTGGTGCGCGTAAAATCACAAACTATGGAAAGGATTTTTGTGTAAAATTAATAGAAGAACTTGCTCCTATTAATCCCATTATTATTTCGGGATTTGCTTACGGAGTAGATATTACTGCTCATAAAGCAGCAATTGAAAATAGCTTGCAAACAGTTGCTTGTTTAGCGCACGGACTGAATCAAATTTATCCAAAAACACATAAAAAATATATGAGTAATGTAATGAATAATGGTGGTTTTATTTCTGAATTTTGGAGTAGTGATGCTTTTAATAAAAATAATTTTTTAAAACGAAATAGAATTATTGCTGGGATTTCACAAGCAACTATTATTATTGAATCTGCTTTTAAAGGAGGAAGTTTAGTTACAGCAGATATTGCTAATTCATATAATCGAGATGTTTTTGCTTTACCAGGAAGAGCTACGGATTTGCAAAGTAAGGGATGTAATAACTTAATCAAATCTCAACAAGCTAACATGATTACCAGTGCTGCTGATTTGATATATATGTTAGGTTGGGAATTAGAGGAAAAGAACATACAAACCCTACAAACTCAATTATTTTTGGAACTTTCTGAAGAAGAAAAAATAATTTTTAATTTTTTAAAAGAAATGACTAGGGGCGATCTTGATACTATTGCGCTAAAATGTTATATGCCCACTTATAAATTAGCTTCAATTTTGCTTACTATGGAATTAAAAGGAATCGTTCGTCCTTTACCTGGCAAACTGTTTGAGTTGATATAGCGTTTATAAGCCTAGTTTTTTTCTTACCCTGTTTAAAACCTTATTAGCAACTGCATTTGCTTTTTTAGCCCCAACTGCTAGAGCTTTATCAACTTCATCCAAATTTTCCATAAAATAATTATACGTTTCTCTTTCTGTAGAAAATTTAATAATAATCAATTCGTATAAAGCTTGCTTGGCATGACCATATCCATAATTACCACCCTCATAATTAGCTCTCATTTCTTTTATTTGACTTTCCGAGGCTATTAATTTATATAAATTAAAAACATTACACACATCAGGATTTTTAGAATCTTCCATAGGAATACTGTTTGTCTGTATTCCCATAATTTGTTTGCGAAGCTTTTTATCTGCTAAAAATATATTGATAATATTACTTTTTGATTTACTCATTTTCGCTCCATCTGTACCAGGAATCAACATTGTGTTTTTTTGTATTTTTGCTTCTGGCATCACAAAAGTATCTCCCATTTTACTATGAAAACGAGCAGCTACATCACGTGTCATTTCTATGTGCTGTAATTGATCTTTCCCAACTGGAACTATATCTGCATCATATAATAATATATCTGCAGCCATTAACATTGGATACGAAAACAGACCGGCATTCACATCCTCTAAACGATCTGCCTTGTCTTTAAAAGAATGTGCAAGAGTTAATCTTTGGTAAGGAAAAAAACAACTTAAATACCAAGAAAGCTCAGTTACTTGAGGAACATCACTTTGACGGTAAAAAACTGTTTTCTCTACATTCAAACCAAATGCCAACCAAGCTGCTGCAGTACTATAAGTATTATCGCGTAATGTACTTGCGTCTTTAATTTGAGTTAATGAATGTAAATCTGCAATAAATAAAAAGGATTCATTTTTTGGATCATTAGCCATGACTATGGCTGGTAAAATTGCACCTAAAAGATTACCTAAGTGAGGCGTTCCTGTACTTTGTATTCCTGTTAATATTCTTGACATATTTATATCCTACCTAAGCAGGAATCTTTTAATTGTTTTTAAACACCCTATTTATTAAAATGGCTTATTGTTAATCAATTTTTAGTGTATTCAAAAAAAAGTTATTACTAATAATTTATACAAAGATAATTTTTTTTAACCTTTTGATAATCTTCAATTTGCTATTTTTGGCTAGTGATGAAAATTTTAAAAAATATAGCAATACTTATCTACCGTATTTGGTATTACATCCTAATGTTTGTAAGTATTCTACTATTATTTCCATTTCTATTTATTAGTATTTTGAGAGAAGAATGGTATCCTGTTTTTTTTAAATTGGCACGTTTTTGGGCCTACATCATTTTATTTGGTATGGGGTTTACACCAATTATAAAAAAAGGAGTCCGGTTTAAAAAGGGAGAAAGTTATATGTTTGTTGCTAATCATACTTCTATGATTGATATCATGCTAATGCTTTTTATTACAAAAGATCCTGTTGTGTTTGTTGGAAAAAAAGAACTAAGTAAAATACCTTTATTTGGTTTTATTTATAAACGGACTTGTATTTTAGTTGACAGAAACAACTCCCAAAGTAGACGAGCTGTTTTTAACAGTGCTCAACAAAAAATAAATCTAGGCTATAGTATCTGTATCTTTCCCGAAGGAGGAGTTCCATCTGATGAAAGTATTGTTTTGGATGATTTTAAAGATGGTGCTTTTCGTTTAGCTATTGAGCATAAAATTCCAATAGCTCCTGTGACTTTTCATGATAATAAAAAATTATTTTCTTACACTTTTTTTAGTGGAGGTCCTGGAAAAATGAGAGTGATGCTTCATCCATTAATATCAACAAGTAACTATTCAATAGAAATAAAGAAAGAACTAAATAAAAAAACCCGTGCTATCATATTAGAAGAGTTAGAAAATCCTTCTTTTTAATTTAAAAAAAAACCATCTTATGGCGTAAGATGGTTTTCTCTAACAAGTTTGTGAAATCACAAACCCCAAACTAACTTAATCTAAACTAAAACTTGAAACTCAAACCACTATAAATCCCTAGATAATAAGGTTTAAAGTTAACAGATGAATCTGTATAAGGATTGAGTTGATACTTAAACATAGGTTCAATATTAAACATTAACTTTTTAGAAAAACTATAATTCAAGCCTAATCCGACGTTAGTTGTAAAGCTAAGAGATGATAAATTACTAGCCTCACCAAGGACTTCATTAAAATCACCCGCTTCAATAGAAACCTCATTATTCCCTAATAATAAAGCACTAAAGCCACCAATTACACTAATTCCAAAATTTTTATTAATTAATGTATAATTTAATTCTAGAGGCATTTCGTAATAACTTATTTTTTGATTTAATAAGGGCTCTCCATTGGTTGATTTTGGAGTGATATTGCCAAAAGTATCCTCTGGATTTTGATTTACCAACGCTCCTTTATCAACAACAATAGTAACGTCGTTTCTACTAGAATACTCAATACTAGCTGTAGAAGCGGATACAGGACCGGTCCCAATATCCAATCCCGTCGTTGAGTAACTTAAATTTACATTACTAACTCCAGAACGCATACTTAATCTTTTATTTAAATTGTAGCTTACTTTTACGCCATAAGCTATATTTAAGTCTCCGTTTTTTGGATTATCCGAAAAAGATGGATCTATAGAAGATCCTTCAGTTAAGCTATTGTAATATACAGGAGCTACATTTGGTGTAACTTCCCAGCGATTTTGTGGGGTATTATCTAATTTTGCGATAACTACTTCCCCTCCTGAGGTTTCTTTTATTGCATCGAAAATAGATTTTTTGTTTTCTTTCTTTACAAATTCTTTATGTTCTGTACTTAAAGAGGTCTCATGTGTATCTATTATGGTTTTATTTACGGCCAAAACTTCAATATTCTTGTCAATTTCAATATCTTGATTTATTAGTAAGTTCTCGCTTTTATCTATTAAATTACTAGTTTCATTAGCTACTGATTCTTGACTCTTAATAATGAGTCCTGATCTTTGAATTAAATCTTGCTTTGATTGTTTTATAGGAACTTTTTGTTCTGTATTATTAGAAGTTACTGTCGTTTCAGAACGATCAAATGCATTGCTATTATTAGTGGAATTCGTAGCTTTTTTAATGAGTAACTTCTTAGTGCCTTTTACTTCATTATTATCTTCAATTAAAACAATGTCATTCTGAATAATATTATTATCTACTATTGTATTGTTTGCTTTTTCTGTATTAATTTCAATAGCGTTTTCATTAACTATAGAGTTGTTTATTTTATTTAAGGGAACATTTAATATTGAGTATCCTATGGTAAATAATAGCGCAAATAAAGCAGCAACACCTCCTAGTTTATACCAAATAGGAATTACTTTTCGATCATCTTTCTCTTTTAGCTTTGCTTGTATTTTATTCCAAACATCCGGAGAAGGACTTGCTTCAAAATTTTTGAATCGTTCCTTAAATAATTCGTCTATGTTTTTATTTTTTTTCATTAATCCCTTAATGGGTTTCTTATTATTTTAATTTGTTGACCTTGTAATAATCTTCAACTTTTACTTTTAATATTCCTCTAGCTCTTGCCAAGTTAGATTTTGAGGTCCCAACAGAAATTCCAACTATTTCCGAAATTTCTTTGTGCGCATAATCATCTAACACATACATCGTAAATACCAATCGATATCTATCTGGTAATTCCTGAACTATTTTTAACAAAAAATCCAATGGAACTACATTGTTCTCAATTTCAATTACAGCTTCTTCTAGCTGTTCTTCATTAGATAAATTAAATACTCGTTGTTTGCGATATTTCTGAAGGACCGTGTTAACAGTAACCCTCTTCATCCAACCCTCAAAAGAACCTTTTCCTTTGAATTGCTCAATGCGATTAAAAATTGTAATAAATGCATCTTGTAAATTATCCTCCGCTTCATGATAGCTTGGAGAATATTTTAAGCAAACAGAAAATAATATACTGGAAAATTTTTTGTATAATTCTTCCTGGGCTTTTACATCCTGATTCTTACAATTTAATATGAGCTCTTCTAATGTCAAACGTAGTCTCTTATATTATTAAATTGTTAATTTAATTTATAGGTAAATAAATAAACAACCATACTAATAAAGGTTTCTACTATTTGTAGATGTCTAATAAACAAATAGGTTGCGTAGGAAGAAGGAACTATTATTTATTTTCAATAATAGCGTCTTTTATTTTTTGTTCAAGTTCGTCCATTAATTCTGGATTATCTAACAGTAAAGTCTTTACTGCTTCTCTACCTTGTCCTAACTTGGTCTCATCATAGCTAAACCAAGATCCGCTTTTTTTAATAATTTCAAAATCTACTCCAAGGTCAATTATTTCACCAACTTTTGAGATTCCTTTACCATAGACGATATCAAATTCAACCATTTTAAATGGTGGGGCAACTTTATTTTTAACAATTTTTACTCTTGTTTTATTTCCTAAAACTTCACCATTGGTGTTTTTAATTTGAGTAGATCTACGAATGTCTACTCTAACAGATGCATAAAACTTTAAAGCGTTACCACCAGTAGTAGTTTCAGGATTTCCAAACATCACCCCTATTTTTTCACGTAATTGATTGATAAATATTACCGTACATTTTGTTTTGCTAATAGACCCGGTAAGTTTACGAAGTGCCTGAGACATTAAGCGAGCATGAAGTCCCATTTTAGAATCTCCCATTTCCCCTTCGATTTCACTTTTTGGTGTTAGTGCTGCAACAGAATCTATTACAATAATATCAATTGCTCCGCTTCGAATCAGATTATCAGTTATTTCTAGTGCTTGCTCTCCATTGTCGGGTTGAGAAATTATTAAATTTTCAATATCAACTCCTAAATTTTCCGCATAATACCTGTCAAACGCATGTTCAGCATCAATAAAAGCGGCAATTCCTCCGTTTTTTTGTGCTTCAGCAATTGCATGCAATGTTAAAGTTGTTTTACCTGAAGATTCTGGTCCATAAATTTCTACAACTCGACCTCGAGGATATCCTCCAACACCTAAAGCAACATCCATTCCTAAGGATCCTGTTGGAATTACTTCCATATTTTCAACAGCTGTATCACTCATTTTCATTACGGTACCCTTACCATATGTTTTATCTAATTTATCTAAAGTTAGCTTTAATGCCTTTAGTTTTGCTTCTTTTTCGTTGCTCATTGTTCCGTATTTTTAATTGAAAATGTTAATAGGCTAAGGTACTATTTCTTTATTAGCAGGACAAAAGGAAAATAAGAAAAACTAAAATACTTTCAGTTGGTTTGTTTAGAATTAATATCTTTACTCCTTATATAAAATTCATAACTGGTTTTATTAAGTTTAATCCTCGTCTCTTTATTGATAAAGAGCTTTATATATAATTTATGGGCTGTACAAGCTGTAGTTCTGGAGTTGATGGACAACCTAAAGGATGTAAGAACAATGGGACTTGCGGATCTGATGGTTGTAATAAATTAACAGTTTTCGATTGGTTATCAAATATGGCGCTTCCCGGCGACCAAAAACCATTTATTGGAGTAGAAGTTCGTTTTAAAAACGGGAGAAAACATTTTTATAAAAATTCCGAAAAAGTATCTCTTTCTATAGGCGACGTTGTAGCAACCGAGGCAATGTCTGGCCATGATATTGGAATTGTTACGCTTACTGGAGAATTGGTAAAAGTACAAATGAAAAAGAAAAATCAATCCGAAAAAGTTGAAGAACTTCCTAAAATATACAGAAAAGCTACTCAAAAAGATATTGACATTTGGCAAACAGTAAGAGCTAAAGAACCAGAGATTCAAAAACGATCTCGTGAAATTGCAATTCATTTGGGCTTAAAAATGAAAATCTCTGACATAGAATATCAGGGAGATGGGTCAAAGACAACTTTTTATTATACAGCTGAAGAACGTGTAGACTTTAGGCAATTAATTAGAGATTTTGCAAGTGCATTTAGCACTCGTGTAGAAATGAAACAAGTTGGATTTAGGCAAGAAGCAGCAAGACTTGGAGGAATTGGTTCTTGTGGTCGCGAATTATGTTGTTCTACTTGGTTAACAGATTTTAGATCGGTTAAAACTTCTGCTGCTCGTTACCAACAACTTTCTTTAAACCCACAAAAGTTAGCGGGACAATGTGGCAAATTAAAATGCTGCCTTAACTATGAATTAGACACTTACTTAGATGCTTTAAAAGACATCCCAAGAAATGATATAAAATTAATTACCGAAAAAGGAACTGCAGTTTGTCAAAAAACAGATATTTTTAAAAGAATACTCTGGTATGGCTATGAGAAACAAGGAATGAATTGGCATAAAATTAGTGTTGATAAAGCAAATCAAATTATTGCGCTAAATAGAAAAGGAAAAAAGGTATCTTGTCTAGAAGATTTTGAAGAAGAAGAACGAATTTCTGAAAGCAAAATTTTTGAAAATGTTGTTGGTCAAGATAGTCTGACTCGTTTTGATAAACCCAAGTCAAAAAATAACAGAAAGCGAAATAAAGGCAAAAGTAAAAACCGCTATCAAACTACTAATAAAAAACCTAATCAAAATCGAAAACCAAAAAAGAATGCCTAAATTTTACGCTCTTTCTTTGATGTTTTTTTTTATCATCTCTTGCGAATCAAACATCCATTTTAGCAAAAACAAATCGCTGTCTGGAGTTTGGAATGAAGAAGAAATTATTGATTTTAATTTACCACAATTAGATAGTTTAAAAAACTATAATTTATTTGTGAATCTTCGCAACACAAACGATTATAAATACAATAATATTTTTTTAATTGTAACAATGCACTTCCCTCATGGAAAAATAGTAATCGATACACTAGAATATAAAATGGCCAATCCAGATGGAACATGGTTGGGGAAGGGAATTAGTAATATTAAAGACAATAAACTTTGGTATAAGGAACAGGTATCTTTTAATGAAAAAGGGATTTACAATGTAAGTATTAAACATGCTGTTCGCAATAACGGTGCAATAGACGGCGTTAAAAATCTTGAAGGAATCACTGATATAGGTTTTAGTGTAGAGGAAATCACACAACAGTAATTTATGGCCAAGCTAAAAACAACAAATAAAACTCTAACTAATAATTTTAAACGTCACATTAAAACGTTTTGGAAATTACTCATACTTGGTGTGTTTTTTATTTTTTTTATATTCTTATTGGCATCTTGGGGAGTCTTTGGAAAGCTTCCTGATGAAACTAGTCTAGAAAATCCTGAAAAAAATTTAGCGACTAAAATCATTGGCTCTGATGGAGTTATATTAGGGAAGTTTTATAAAGAAAATAGAACTCCTATAGAATATACAGATTTGCCGCCTTATTTAATAAATGCACTAATCGCAACTGAAGATGTTAGGTTTTTTGACCATGCTGGTATTGATGCCAGGGGTACTTTAAGAGCTTTCGCATTTTTAGGAACTAAGGGGGGCGCCAGTACTATTACGCAGCAATTAGCAAAATTATTCTTTACAGAGAACGTCTCTAAAAGTAAATTAGAAAGAGGAACTCAAAAAATTAAAGAGTGGATTATAGCTACAAGGTTAGAAAGGCGTTATACAAAAGAAGAGATACTTACGATGTATTTCAATGAATACGATTTTTTAAACCAAGCCATCGGGATAGAATCTGCTGCTCATATCTATTTTGACAAAGCACCAACAGAATTAACAATTACAGAATCTGCTATTTTAGTAGGAATGTTTAAAAACTCCTCCCTTTATAATCCAATCCGTAATCCTGTTGGAGTGAGAAACAGAAGGAATGTAGTACTGAGTCAGATGGCTAAGTATGATTTTATTTCTGAAGAAATAAAAGATTCTATTCAAGCAACAGAATTAGAAATCACTTATACACCACAAGGACATGACGAGGGAATAGCAACTTACTTTAGAGAATACGCTCGGAAATTTATGCACAATTGGATTAAAGAAAATCCTAAAACCGATGGTACTGAATATAACATATATAGTGATGGATTAAAAATTTATACAACTATAAATTCCAAAATGCAGGAATATGCTGAAGAAGCCGTAGATCAACATATGAGAAATCTACAATTAGAATTTGACAAACAAAACAAAAACAATGAACTAGCACCCTTTCAAGATGTCTCAGAAGATGAAGTAGATCATATTCTAAATTCTGCAATGAAAAGAAGTGATCGATGGAGAGAAATGAAAAAACAAGGAAAAACAAAGGAAGAAATTATAAAAAGTTTTTCTGTAAAAACTAAAATGCGAATTTTTACTTGGAGTGGTGATATCGATACCTTGATGACTCCAATGGATTCTATTCGATACCATAAGTCAATACTTCAAGCTTCATTAATGTCTATGACACCGCAAACTGGAGAAGTAAAAGCATGGGTAGGTGGCATTAGTTATAAATATTTTAAATACGATATGGTTAAAAAAGGGAAGCGTCAAATAGGCTCTACTTTTAAACCTTTCGTATACGCTACCGTAATCGATCAAATGCATATGTCACCTTGCGATACGTTGCCAAATACATTACATACAATAGCGGCAGGTAAATATGGATTAATTGACCCGTGGACACCAAAAAATTCAGGAGATAAATATGGAGGGATGATCTCCTTAAAAGATGCTTTAGCACAATCCATAAATACAGTTACAGCTAGATTAATTGATCGTGTTGGTCCTAAACCTGTATTGGATTTAGTGAGTAAAATGGGAGTAGATACAAGAAATATTTTAGAAGTTCCTTCAATTGCTCTTGGTACTCCAGACGTTTCTTTATTTGAAATGGTGGGTTCCTATAGTACTTTTGCAAATCAGGGAGTTTATATTAAACCTTCGTTAATAACAAGAATTGAAGATAAAAACAGTAGTATATTATATCAAAATATACCAGAAACTAAGGATGTTTTAAGTGAAGAAGCTGCTTATGTTACTATTAGTTTAATGGAAGGAGTTACTCAATCTGGTTCTGGAAGTAGATTGAGGCATGATTGGGCTATCAACAATCCTGTTTATAAAAGTATGATTACTGGATATCCTTGGGAATTCGAAAATGCCATTGCAGGTAAAACAGGTACAACACAAAATCAAAGTGATGGATGGTTTATGGGGGTGGTTCCTAATTTAGTCACCGGAGTGTGGGTTGGTGGTGAAGATAGATCAACGCATTTTTCTGAGATAGCATATGGTCAAGGCGCATCAATGGCATTACCAATTTGGGCTAATTACATGAAAGATTGTTACGGTAACGAAGATCTAGATATTTCAAAAGAAGATTTTATTATTCCAGAATTCCTTTCTATAGAAACAGATTGCGATAAATGGAAAGAGCAACTAAAAACTATTGATAATGAAATACCTGAAGAGTTTTAAAATAATATTCTGCTTGCTTCAGAAGTAATTCTGCTTCCTTTTCAGTATTTTTATAGCAAATATCTTTCTATGATCAATAAGACCGTTTCTAATGTTCAAGAAGCTTGCCAAGGAATAAAAGACAGTATGACTTTTATGTTGGGAGGGTTTGGATTAAGTGGAATTCCTGAAAACTCAATTGCCGAGTTAGTCCGTCTAAATGTAAAAGATGTAACCTGTATTTCGAACAATGCTGGAGTTGATGATTTTGGCTTAGGACTATTAATTCAAAAAAGACAAATTCGAAAAATGATTTCTTCCTATGTAGGAGAAAATGCAGAATTTGAACGTCAAATGTTAAGTGGAGAATTAGATGTGGAATTAATTCCACAAGGAACTCTCGCTCAGCGCTGTATAGCAGCACAAAGTGGCATACCAGCTTTTTATACTCCAGCAGGTTATGGGACTGAAGTAGCTGAGGGCAAGGAATCTAGAGCGTTTAATGGAAAAATGTATCTTTTAGAAAAAGCTTTTAATGCTGATTTTTCTTTTGTAAAAGCTTGGAAAGGTGATGCTGCTGGAAATTTAGTTTTTAAAGGCAGTGCTCGTAACTTTAATCCTAATATGTGTGGGGCTGCAAAAATTACGGTTGCTGAGGTCGAAGAATTAGTTCCGGTAGGAACCTTGGATCCTAATCATATCCATATTCCTGGAATATTTATACAAAGAATATTTCAAGGAGAGAACTATGAAAAACGCATAGAACAATTAACCGTGAGAAAGAGAAACTAATGGCATTAAGCAAAGAACAAATAGCACAAAGAATTGCTAAAGAAGTAAAAGATGGCTTCTATGTAAATCTAGGAATAGGAATCCCAACATTGGTTGCCAATTTTGTGCAAAATGATATTGAAGTTGATTTCCAAAGTGAAAATGGAGTATTAGGAATGGGGCCATTTCCTTTTGAAGGAGAAGAAGATCCAGATCTAATTAATGCTGGTAAACAAACCATTACCGCATTGCCGGGTGCTTCTTTTTTCGATTCTGCCATGAGTTTTTCTATGATTAGAGGACAACATGTGGATTTAACAATATTAGGCGCAATGGAGGTTTCACAAAATGGTGATATTGCCAATTGGAAAATTCCCGGAAAAATGGTTAAAGGAATGGGAGGTGCTATGGATTTAGTTGCCTCAGCAGAAAATATTATTGTAGCAATGATGCATACCAACCGTGCTGGAGAATCTAAACTTCTTAAAAAATGCGCCTTACCATTAACTGGGGTTAATTGTGTAAAAAAAATAGTTAGTAATCTTGCAGTATTAGAGGTTATCAATAATTCATTTAAGCTTTTAGAAAGAGCTCCGGGGGTGAGTATAGAAGAAATTAAAAATGCTACTGAGGGAAATCTTATAGTTGAAGGTGACATCCCGGAAATAAAATTTTAAAAAAATAGATATGAGAAATATTACCTTAAGTATACTATTTATAATCACAGGTATTATAAATGGAATTAGTCAAGATACATTTTCAATAGTTGCCATGGATCCAATTACAGGAGAGGTCGGTAGTGCTGGAGCTTCTTGTGTTGACTTAGATGCTAACAATCTTCCAACAGATGATTTTTTAGGAGAATTATTTCCTGGTCTAGGGGCTATAAATTCACAAGCATATTATATACCTGCAAATCAAGCAAACGCAAGAGCGAGAATGAACGAAGGATATACGCCAAGTGAAATAATTGAATGGTTAATTAACAACGATGTTCAAAATCAACCTCAATTTAGGCAGTATGGAATTGTTGGCAAAGTTGGAGAAAATATTGAAACAGCAGCTTATACAGGTGTTGCCACTGATGACTATAAAAATGACATTACAGGACCAAATTATTCTATTCAAGGAAATATTTTATTAGGAGAGGAAGTATTGAATGGCATGGAAGCCGGATTTTTAAATACCGAAGGTGATCTTGCATGTAAATTAATGGGGGCATTACAAGGTGCTAATATTGTTGGTGCTGATTTTCGTTGTACAAATAACGGAACTTCATCTTTGTTTGCTTTTGTAAAAGTTGCACAACCTTCAGATACATTTGGAGATCCTTCTTTTTTATTATCTGTTAGAACTGGAAGCACTGATCAAATAGAGCCGATTACAGAATTACAGATTTTGTTTGATGAAAATCGTGATTGTGAGTCTCTTGGTTTAAGTGAGTTTGATAATGACTTCCCTTTTTCTGTTTATCCTAATCCATCGAATGATTTTGTTTCTTTAAGAGCATTAAATGATTCAGAAACGTATAACCTAACGATAATATCTATAACAGGTGCTGTTGTGTATACTTCCGATTTTATTTCAAATACAGGTATTGATGTTTCAGGAATATCTAAAGGTATTTATTTTATAAATATTACTAATAAGATTGCTTCCTATACCTCTAAATGGATTAAAAACTAATTTTTTATATATAGTCATTTTTCCTTATTCTGTAGTATACCAATGTTTCAATATTCTTAAAAAAATCTGGTTCCCAGTAGGTCATATTTAGTTTTTCTAAAACGTTAATAGAGGAAATATTGGCTTTGAATACCCGTCCAATAATTTCTGTTAAATTTAAAGTATTAAAACCAAAGTCTAGTTCTGCTTTAGCAGATTCAGTAGCATATCCCTTACCCCATTCTTTTTTAAAAAACCGAAAACCAATATCTACTAAATTTTCTTCATTTAATTTTAGACCACACCAGCCAATAAATAATCCCGTTTCCTTCAAAATAACTGCCCATCTTCCAAATCCATTTCTTTTGTAGTCCGAATAATTTATAAGAAAAGAATTTGCATCTAGGACTGAAGAAAATGGAAGATCTCCAGTGTATTTTAATACTTCAGAATCTAATTTTAAATAAAAAAAGTTTTCTGAATCGTTGATCTCAAATTCTCGTAAAATCAATCTATTTGTTTCAATAATCTGTTTCATTGTTTAAGCAAACCTCAAATTCCCTTTGGGATGGCTTTAATTAGTTTTTGTGTATATTCTTTGGTTGGATTTGCATATATTTCATCTGCATCTCCAATTTCTTCTATTTTTCCATTTTTCATTACTAATAATTGATCTGCCATAAATTTAACAACCGCTAAATCATGGGAAATAAAAATATAAGTAAAGCCAAAATCATCTTTTAATTCATTTAATAAATTTAATACTTGAGCTTGCACCGAGATATCCAATGCAGAAACCGACTCGTCACAAACTACTAATTTGGGTTCCATTGCAATTGTTCTAGCGATACCAACCCGTTGTCTTTGACCACCAGATAATTCATGGGGATACCTATTAAAATAACTATTGTCTAACTCTACTCTATTTAAAATACTCAGCACTTTATTTTTTCGTTCCCTATCATTTTTACCAATGCCGTGAACTTTCATTGGCTCCATAATAGCCTCTCCAATTAATATTCTGGGATTAAGTGAAGAATATGGGTCCTGAAAAACAAGCTGAATTTCTTTTCTGAGTTTTCTTAATTCCGAAGGTTTTAATTTGGTTAGTTCCTTTCCTCTATATTTAATACTTCCGCTGGTAGCTTTTTCTAATTGTAAAATTGCTTTTCCTAATGTTGATTTACCACACCCTGATTCGCCTACCAAGCCCAAAGTTTCTCCTTCAAAGACTTTGAAACTCACTTCATTTACTGCGTTGATAATCTTTTTTTTATTAAAAATACCAGCATTGGAGTAGTATTCTTTTTTAACATTAAGAATTTCTAATAGTGGTTTTTTGGTATATAAATCTTTATGTTTTATGGCTCTTTCTTGAGGAGTTACTTCTATAGGTTTAAAACTCTTTTCAGTTAAGGATGTTATTGTGGGAAGTGTCTTTAACCGAATATTTAAACTTGGACGAGAAGCCATTAATGCCTTTGTATAATTTCTTTTTGGTGTTTTAAAAACCTGAAAAGCACTGCCCTCTTCAATAATATTTCCCTCATGCATCACTAATACTCTATCTGCGATCTCCGAAACCAATCCCAAGTCGTGGGAGATAAAAAGCAAGCTCATTTTAGTTTCTTTTTGTAAATCTTTTAATAATAAAATAATTTCTTTTTGTACAGTAACATCTAATGCAGTTGTTGGCTCGTCTGCTATTAATAATTTAGGTTTACAAGCTATCGCCATAGCAATCATAACACGTTGCATTTGCCCTCCGCTTATTTGATGTGGGTAACTGTTATAGAGTTCCTTTGGGCGTGGTAATTTTACTTTTTCAAAAAGAGATAGTGTTTCTTTTTTTGCTTTTGAAGCAGAATAGTTTAAATGGTGGCGAAAAACTTCTGAAACTTGTAAACCACAAATTATGGAAGGATTTAAAGCACTCATTGGTTCTTGAAATATCATTGCAATTTCACTTCCCCTAAGCTTTCTTATGTCTTTTTTTGATTTATTAAGAAGATTTTGTGTTTTGAAAAATACTTCACCTTTTAAAAAAGTATTTTTTTCTGGCAATAAGCCCATAATTGCTAAAGAAGTAACCGATTTTCCGGAACCGGATTCTCCTACAATACCAAGTATTTCATTTTCAGAAATACCAAAAGAAATATTATGAACAACTTCAGTACTTTTTTTTCTATTCCCAAAAGCGATAGCTAGTTTTTTAATTTTTAAAATATTTTTTATTTTCATAACTTTAAAGATAAAGTAAATGTTTTGATTTATTAAACTTACAATGTGTGCTTTTTAAAGTATTAATATGTTCTTCAACGAATAATGTGATTTGTCCGTAAATAATATCCTACATTTACAATTAAAATGTGTTAACATAGTTCAGTTATGAAAAGTTCGACCAAATTAATTATTTTATTATCAATAACAATCTTAGTTTTTCTTGGAAATACTACAGTAGTGTTTTCTCAAAAAAATACAGACCAAAAACAAGAATTAAAAACCCCTCCTAAATTTTTAAAATTCAATGATTCGGATAGGGTTTCTCTTCAGAATTCCACACAACTATTTAAAGATATTTTTGATTCTTCAGAAAAAACTTCCTTTATATCAATTAATCAAGAAGAAGATAAACTAGGCTATATCCACAGTAAAAATCAGCAATACTACAACAATATTAAAGTAGAATTTGGAACAGTTACACTTCACAGTATAAATGGGATGGTAGCATCTATAAGTTCCGAATTTTATAAAATAGTGGACCTGTCTACAGAACCAACTATTTCAAACATACAAGCATTTAACATGGCTGTTTCTCATACAGGAGCAACCGCTTATTTATGGGAAGAAGAAGATGAATCTAACGAAATAGGCTACAGCAAACCTGAAGGAGAACTGTTAATCGTCCCTGTTTTTGAAGGGAGAACTGTGGTCATGAAATTGGCTTATAAATTTGATATCTATGCTACAGATCCAATTTATAGAGCCGATGTATACATAGATGCACAAACAGGAGCATTTATTTTAGAGAACAAGAAAATTCATCACAATGACATACCAGCTAGTGGTGCAAGTCTCTACAATGGAAATGTTTCTTTTACTGCCGATGATACTTCAGGACCTTATCGTTTACGTCAAACGGCAGATGGCGATGGTATTGAGACTTACGATATGAATAATGGATCATCCTATAGCAACGCAAGCGACATTACAAGTGGGTCTTCGGTTTTTAATGATCCAACAGGAGTTCAGGCTCATTACGGAGCAGAACAAACTCACAAATACTTCTCTGGGAATCATGGGCGAAATTCTTACGATAATACAGGAACTACTATAAAATCGTATGTAAGTTATGGTAGCAATTATGTAAATGCATTTTGGAATGGATCTGTAATGACCTATGGTGATGGTGATGGTGTTAATTATGGACCCTTGGTTTCAGTTGATATAGTAGGTCATGAAATCACACACGGTGTTACAGAGTATGCTGCAAACTTAGTTTATAGTTATGAATCAGGCGCCTTAAATGAATCGTTTTCAGATATATTTGGAGAAGCTATTGAACAGTATGCTACTGGTTCCAATGATTGGCTAATGGGAGATCAGATTGGTGCTGGGGGATCTGGTGGTGCATTACGTTCTATGAGCGACCCTAATGCAAAAGGAGATCCTGACACCTATTTAGGAGACAATTGGTATTCAGGTTCTGGAGACAATGGAGGTGTACATTATAATTCCGGAGTTCAAAACTTCTGGTTCTACTTACTTACTGAAGGTGGAAATGGAACCAATGATAATGGAGACAGTTATACTGTTTCTTCACTTGGGATGGACAAAGCGGGCGCAATAGCTTACAGAAATCTTAGTATTTACCTAGGAGCTAATTCCCAGTATATCGATGCCCGAACAGGAGCCATACAAGCTGCGATTGATTTATATGGAGCTGATAGTGCTGAAGAAATTGCAACAACCAATGCTTGGTATGCAGTTGGGGTAGGTGGAGCTTATGGAGCTCCAGCTGAATATTGTAATTCAGCTAGTACAAACATTAATGACGAATATATTAGTCGGGTTCAATTAGGAACAATTGACAATAGCTCAGGAGCTCAATTTTATTCAGATTTCACAAACCAATCAACCGATTTAATGGAAGGTCAAAGTTATACCATTACGGTAACCCCAACTTGGACAGGACAAAGTTATTCAGAAGGTTATGCCGTTTGGATTGATTATAACGATGATCAAGACTTCAATGATGCAGGTGAACTTGTTTGGTCAAAAGCAGCTTCAACAAATACACCTAATAGTGGCACGTTTACCGTGCCTACAGAAACAGCTGGTACAGCAGTACGAATTCGAGTTTCAATGAAATATAATGGCATACCAACCGCATGTGAAACATTTAATTTTGGTGAGGTTGAAGATTATACAGTTAACTTAGGTGGTTCTGTGATTGACACAGAAGCGCCAAGCGCACCAACTAACTTAACTGCCTCTAATATTACACAAACTACAGTGGACCTTTCTTGGGATGCTTCTAACGATAATGTAGCAGTTACTAGTTACGATGTGTATCAAGGAGCAAATTTACTTGAGAATGTAACAGGTACTTCACTTCAAGTTACTGGATTAACAGCCGAAACAGCTTATTCCTTTACAGTTTACGCTCGTGATGATGCAACTAATACCTCTGATGCTAGTAATACAGAAAATGTAACTACATTAAGTTCTGGAGGTGGAGATTCAACAGTTCTAAATGAAGGGTTTTTTGAGTCTGGATGGGATGGCTGGGTAGATGGAGGTTCTGATGCATACCGCTATTCCGGTTCAAGAGCTTATGAAGGTTCTTATGCTATTAGGTTAAGAGATAATACCAATTCGTCGGTTATGACCCTAAGCAACATAAATGTTTCTAGTTATAATAACATTAATATTGAATTTTATTTCTACGCAAGAAGTATGGAAAATGGAGAAGATTTTTGGGTTCAATACTACGATGGATCTTCCTGGAATACCATAGCAACTTATACTAGTGGTACTGATTTTAGTAATAATACTTTTTACAATGCTTCGGTGAATATTTCAAGTGCTGATTATAACTTTCCTTCAAATTCGCAATTTCGATTTAGATGTGATGCTAGTGGGAATAATGATCAGATATATATAGATCAAGTTACTATTACTGGAAATTCAGGTTTTTCTCCATTAACAACATATATAAATTCGCTAGGAAGAGATATTAATAATATTCTAGGAAATGAAGGAAATGAAATTGATTATGAAAGTGATTTCTTATTATATCCGAACCCAGCAAAATCGAATATTTCTATCAAGTTAACAACAGAAAGTAACTATATAACCTACCATATTTTTAATATGATTGGACAAGAAGTTTTATCTGGAGTACTAGAAAATGAAACTATAAAAGTAGATAGTTTACAAGCTGGAGTTTACTTTATGAAAATAAATGATGGTGAAGAAAAAATGATTCAGCGTTTTATTAAAGAATAAAAAATACTTTTTAAATTAAAAAGCCTGTCTAATATTATTAGACAGGCTTTTTTAAAAACTAAACTAATTTAGAATGTTTCTTATAATGTATATTTCTTTCTTTTAAATAATTAAGGAAATAGTGAAAACAATACTCATGTTTTCCTACTAATTCCGGTGGAAACACTCCTTTTTCTGTAAACTCGCCTTCTAAAAACAAATTTGCTGCTGCTGAAGCGGTATAACCTGTAGTTCGTGCCATCGATGAAGTTTTTGTTTCAGAACAATATTCATCGTGTAGTGTATATGTAATTTCTTCAATTTTTCCATCGGTATTTTCTCCTTTCACAGTAATACGCATGATTGTAATTTCTTCTTCTGTTTCTCCTAATTTCCATTCATTAAATAAAACCTTACTTGTGAAATCTAGTGGTGAAATTTTAGTTCCGTTTACTTCGATTTCTTTTGTATTAAAAAATCCACTTTCTTTTAATACTCTTACATACTCTACATGACCGGGATATCTTAATGTCTTTTCTTTCATGTTTTTAATGTGTGGCATCGTAAACATAATAGATCGCAGCCCATCAGAATTAAAAGATTCTAAGGTTCCTACATTATCAAATTCAACAAATTCACAGTCGGTTAAAGCTTCTCTAGTAATCATTTTGCCATTTTCTATATATCGTGCAGGTCGGGTATATTCTTCAATAACATCAATGGGTGAAAATGGTGCTTTATAACAGAACGGCCATTTCTTTACTTTAGGTAAACCACCAACTAAACACTCAAAATCAGTTAGTTTCATTTTCTCATTATAATAACCTAAAATAACATTGTCCATTCCGGGAGCTACACCACAATCTACTATTGCTGTTATATTTTTTTCTTTTGCTAAAGCGTCTAATTCTAAGGAATTTTCTGAAAAAAATGAAATATCGATAACATTCATTTCAGCTTCAATAATAGATTTTAAGGTTTCAAAACCTAGGAAACCTGGTACCGCACAAACTACTAAATCAAATTTCTTAATAGTTTCTTTTAAGGTGTTTTTATCTGTTACATCCAGCAACTGTATAGTTAAATCGTTGCATTTTTGTTCCGCTTTACTCAAAGCTTCTTGGTTAAAATCAGTAAGAGTGATCTTGTGTTTATTCGAAAGGTCAATTGCAATAGTACTTCCTACCATTCCAGCGCCTAATACGATGATATTTTTCATATGTGTTTTTTATTGTTTTAAAAATTTACCAACTTTCTACTATTAGTCATTCATTTGAATGTAAAAAGCCTTTAAATACTGGTTTTGTTATGTATAAATTAAAATTGTTTGTATTGAAAATAAAGCAACTCATTTAGTTAGCTTGAAAAGGTGGTTTTATTAAAAAGACATTTATAAACCTGGAATAAGAACCCAAGGCATTTCAGAAAGACTATAATGTTTATTTTTTAACATCTAATAGTTTTTTATTTCAAAATTTTCACCGTCAAATACCCCGAATGTATAGTGATTGATCCAATCTCCTAAATTAAAATAGGTGGAATTATCTCCAACTTTAATTTCCATAGGCAAATGTCTATGACCAAAAACGAAATAATCATAATGTTTGCGTTCTAGTTTTCGCTTAGCATAAGCTGCAAGCCACTCCTTATTGTCACCTAAAAAAATTTTGTCCTCATTACCCGAAATTAATTTATTTTTTACGGATAGGTATTGAGCAAGTCGCATCCCTATATCTGGATGTAACCAACGATAAATCCATTTTGAAAAACGATTTGTAAATACCTTTTTCATTCTTTTATAGCCTTTATCATAAGGTCCCTTACCGTCCCCGTGACCTATTAAAAAAGTTTTGTTATTAAAAGTAAATTCTTTTGAGTCGTGAAAAGTAGGAATATTTAATTCTTTTTCGAAGTAATCATTCATCCATAAATCATGATTCCCAACAAAAAAATAAATGGGGATTCCGCTATCACTTATTTCAGCAAGCTTCCCTAATGTTCTAACAAAACCCTTGGGTACAACCGTTTTATACTCAAACCAAAAATCAAATAAATCACCTAATAAAAATATAGCTGCGGCATCTTCTTTTATTTCATCCAGCCATTTTACAAACTTTTTTTCGCGGGGAAAACTTTCCTCTTTAGTAGGAGCGCCTAAATGATTATCACTTGAAAAGTATATTTTTTTTCCTTTTGGAATTTGCATGGGTTAAATATACAAAATCCTGCTTTCACAGGAATTTAATTTTCAGAAGCAAACCATTCTGCATAACTGCTATCTGTTTCCTGAAGTTTTAAGGAATGTAATTTTACATGAGAAGGTAATTCTTGTTTAATGACATTTGCGAAATCAATAATCATCATTTCGCTGGTAGGTTGATAATTTACCAATAAAACATTATGTCCTCTATCAGATAATTCTTTTGCTAAATCCACATGTGGAGTGTTTTTATTAAAAACGGTGGCATGGTCAAATACATCGACTATTTTATTTTTAACAATTACTTTTAAATCACTAAAATCGATAACCATCCCGAGCTTAACGTGAGTAGTATCTGAAATAGGACGACCAATAACTGTTACATAGAGTTTATAACTATGTCCGTGAACATTTCTACATTTTCCATCATAACCATATAAAGCATGGCCTGTTTCAAAAGAAAATCGTTTTGTAATTCTTATAGTACTCATACAATTAAATTAGACTGTAAAGATACTATTTTAATAGCAAATTGAAGTTTCTAATTAGTCCTTTCAGACTTTGCTAAAGGATAATATTTGGATATAAATTTGAGTATCAATGCAACTGCTCTAAATGCAATCCATACGACTATGGCAATCCAAATTCCTTTTAATTTTAAATCTAGATAATTACAGATAAAAAGTGTAGGTATAAATCCGAATAAAGTAGCACTAACTAAAATATTTCGGAGAAATTTCATTTCGCCTAAGCCTTTAAAAATGGCATCTAAAGTAAATCCTAAAGCATTAAATGGTTGTGAAATTAAAACAATAAAAAACATGCCATAGAACGTGGATAAAACTAAGGGATCTTTAGTAAAGATTAAACCCAATTGATGGTAAAGTAATGTACCGACTACAATTAATAATAAACTAACAAATAAATTATAGAGCGTAACACTTTTTGTTAAAGTCCAAAGATCTTTATATTTTTTTGCTCCTAATAACCTGCCTCCAAGAATATTACCAGCAGCACCATAACCATCAATAAAAAATGCTGAAAATAACCAAAGATTAATTGCTATGGTATGAGCGGCAATGAATTCTTTTCCTAATGAAGTCGCTTCACGAACTGCCATTAATAAGGCTATGTTTAATGCAACTGATCTAATAAATAAATTAAAGCTCATAGCTACCAAACGATTAACTTCAGGATGAACTTTTCTTTTTAATTTCAAAGAAATGTTCGTTTTGGTTATCAATAAAAGCAATGCTAAAAGCGCCATCACTAATTGTGCGATTAAACTAGCCCAGGCTGCTCCTTTTACACCCATTGGCTCCATAAAATCTTCTAAACCATAGACAAAAATAAAATCCAAACCAACATTAATAATTGCTCCAATTGAAGCGATTATCATTGGCCAAAAAGTATTTTGCAAACCTCTAAAAATACCAAAAATAGCAAAGGTGAATAAGGTTAAAGGAAATCCCCAAATACGGATATAATAGTAATCTTTACTAAACTCTAAAATTTTTCCTTCAGCTCTTAAAAACAATAATATATCCTCAATAAAAAAGTAGGTAGAAAATAACAGAATAAAACTTAACAATACATTAAATAATATTGCTTGGGCCGGAAAATTAGTTAATGTTTTTAAATTACCTGCTCCTAAATTTTGTGAAATAATTGCCGAAATTGCACTTCGTGTTTGTGCTAAAATCCATATAATTGTTGAAATAAAAGATCCTACGATTCCAACAGCTGCTAAAGACTCTGTGCCAAATTCAGCAATATTACCAACTATTGCAGCATCTGTTGAAGATAATACCGGCTCTGCAATTCCTGCAATGATAGCGGGTAATGCTAATTGTTGAATTCTTTTAAATGAAATATCTATTTTTTGCATAACCTTTCGTAGCAATAAAAAGGAAATTCACTTTGTTTTGGAAAATGAATTTCTCCTAATCTTTTGAATCCGCGAATTTCGTAAAATTTTTGGTTTCTAGCATTCTTACTAAAGGTATCTAATCTGATAGAAATATATTTGTTGTCTATGGCAAATTGTTCTGCAAAATCCATTAATATTTGAGCGAAGCCCTTCCCTTGTTTCTCTGGGTGTATTGCCAGTCTATGAATGTATAGGTTATCATCATTTACAGTAAGCCAATTTATTGGAATATATTCAGTATCCATAGTGGGAGTTAAAACCATACAACCTATTATAGTATCATCAGAAATAAAAACATATAATTCATTTCGCTTAATATCATTTTCAAAAGCATCTTTTGAGGGATATTCTTCATTCCATTGAAATATATTTTGTCTAATCATATCCTTTGCACAAGCCTTTGTGATTGCTAATATCATAGGTATTTCTATTATTTTTGCTAATCGAATCATTTATTCGGTGTATTTTTGCAGGTAATTATTTAATTCGAATTTAATGAAAAATATTCTTGTACCTGTTGGTTCATCAGAAAATGGTATTAACAACCTAAAATACGCTATAAATTTTACCTCTATAAGTGGTGGAACTGTATATTTAATCAATATTAATAAAGAATACGCTAGAATAGGAGGTATAGAGGAAGTAGATCAATTTGAACTTTACAAAAGCGGAAAATTATTAAGTAATATTATAAATAGTGTCAACGCGAAGGGTATTAAAGTAATAACAAAACCTATTAAAGGAGATCCTTTTGTTGCTATAAAAAAAATTTCAAAGGAATTTGATATTGATTTAGTTATTACATCCCCACAAAGTGTAGAAATTAATGATAAAGTTTATTTAGGAACTATTACCGCTAAACTTTTAAAGCAAACAGAAATTCCATTATTAATCGTACCAAAAAACTATTTATTTAGAAAATTTGATTCTATTTTAGTTGCTTTTAAAAATGGTCATTTTGAAAAGGAAAATGTATTATCACCAATATATGACATGGTGAGCATATTTAAATCTAAAATTAATTTATTACAAGTAATAACCCCAGAAACTATTGATGCACAATTAAAGATTGATCAGGATTTATTAGACATTAAAAGCACTTTAACGACCACAAAAAATGCAACTACTTTTCAAGGCGTTTTAGAGCATTTTCAGTCTCATGACCCAGATATGCTATGTGTAATTAGAAGGAAAAGAGGTTTCTTTAAAAAGTTATGGGAAAAAAACCGTGTACTAAAACGTGATTTTCATACCAGTATCCCATTACTAATTTTAAGTGGAAATTTATAAAAAACCTATTTATTTACTTAATTAAGTAGAAACTTAGCACAAATAACTAGACGGAGAAATGATAATATATAGGCTCTAGATTCCTTTATTCTGAACAACAAAAATAGTTAATTACTAATTTTAAACCACTTTAGTATCCAACCTAACATTATCCGATTATAATGTGATAGAAGGTTATTGGGAGCATCCCAAATAGAGCAATGCATCCCCAAGTAATTAGTTCATTTTTATACCTTCGAACCGCACTGGTAATATATGTTTCTTGATTTGTCATAACTATTTATTTTTAATTTCTGTTGATTTTAAGACTACAAAAAAACATTTACTAAGTAAAGTTAGTGTGATCTTAAAATCAATAAATTGTAATTATTTAACCTGTGATTACAAAATCATCGGCTACTTCATTTTTTCTTAGGAAATAAAGGATTCCTTTATCACTATAACGGTGAATGTCAAAAACTTTTTTTACACCATCAGTATTATAAAACTGAATTATTTTTTTGTTTATTAATTTTTCTTCATTCATCATAATAGATTTTTTCTTAGAATTATTCATAATATCTAATTTAATATTGCGTTATATAATTAACATTTAAAATACAATATTAACCTTTTTATCGGTAATATGCAAATTATGCAGTTTAAATGCTATTTATTTTAACATATAAGATATTAATCTATTTATTTTGAACTATAACATAAACAAATTTACTATAGCATTTTAGTTTAAAATATGACATATGTCACTTTTGCCTAAATAAATTTAATTTATTATTCCTGAAAAAGGTCTTGAGGTTCTAAAGGAGAAACTGCATAGATTTTACAAATTCTATAAATTTTCGCTTTATTATTTTCAAGTAGCTATTCAAATGTTTCTTTCATTGTTTTTATCTGTCTCTGTTATTCTCTACTTATTTAGTGACAAGAGTTTTCGGAATATGACAGATTTTTAAATTTATTTACGGATTTTCTTTAATTACTGGCAACGTTTTAGCTAAACTGCGTTTCAATGCAGTTTAGGTTTTGTTGTAGAACGTTTTGATTTTTTGGTAATGGATTCATTGCAATATCAAATCTTAATACAAGACAATTTTTTTGGTTGTACACGAAGATTCTGTTATCATATTCGCATAATATATTCCTTTCGGAAGAGAATTGAGGTCAATTCTATTAGTGCCCATTTTTAGATCAATTCTTATCACGGCTAAACCTGTAGAATTAAATAGTCTGATTTTACTGATGTTTGTTCCTTCAAAATAGACAATCCCATCGGATGGGTTTGGATATACCATAAAGTCAGCTTCTTGAGAAAAAGTAGATAATCCAAGAGGCCCGTCAATTAAAGGAGCTTTTTCAGCATTGTATACTTCATCTCCTTGATGGTTGGATGTATATTTAGAAATAAAAGCAACGAGTTGAATCTTTTGTTCATCATAAGAGGCAGGTAGAGTATAGTTTATCGTAGTAGAAAAAGATTCTCCTGTAAGTGGCGATGGAGATATTATGCCTCCTTGGCCCCAGGAATTTGGAAGAATTGCTCTTGCAACATGCCTATGAACATACCCAACTATAGGGTTGCCCAAACCATAAAATGGAGAAGAGGGGTCATCATTATAGTAACTGACTTGATCGTAACCAGAACCAGCACCTGTGACAGAGTCTTCCACTACGTAAAGGTTAAACCTGTAATCACCCATTAGTAAATTCTGTAAAATATTACATGTGATATTCGTACTAATTTCTCTTGTTGAGCTATTCCAGCTAACATCTAACGAGACTGACACCTTTGGTACTTCATCGAGTCTATCTTGAATGTCGCTTTCCCATGTAGCCCAGGTTTGAGCCACAGAACCACTTGAAAACATTCTGTCTGTAGCAGCCATTGGAGCTCCCGGAGCATATGCCTCACCTATTGTGTCTATTTCAGGGAAAAACATCGCATCAGAGGCATTATACGTATGTAAACCTACCCCAATCACATTCGGATAGGTATCCAATAAACCGTCCATAATGTAATGTCCTTCAGGACAATTTCCACAACCGGTTCCGGTAAATTCTTCGAAAAGAACTTTTTTAGTTTGAGCAGATAAACAAAAAGTGGCTGAAAGTAGTATAATTAGTAAAAGTGTTCTCATGTTGTTTTAATTAATTCTAATGTTCTACAACTCGTTATATGGATTACAAAAGTCCTGACCCTAATTTTAACAAGCTTAAAATATTATAATAGTAAAACAATTTAAATTTTATTTACCCTAACGCCTAAATGTTAAATATGTTTTTTTTTAAAATATATTTTTAACATGAAGACTAGATATCGATTAAGAAATAGCGCCTACTGTCCATACAAAATATAGGATCAATAATATATTTATGATATCTAATCTATTTAAAAAATGATGATAAAAGTTGTTTTATGATTCAAAATTAACTGAATAATAAAGCTGTTTAATAGCCTTATTAAAATAAACTATGAATAATTGGTGCTAAATTCAGATATATAAATATATTTACGCTGTAATACAAAAAACAAATACCTTATGGAAATTATAGATAAAGCCTTAGAGTTTGAGACAAGAAAACTTTCTTTTCAGACCACAAGTGACAGAATAGTTGCTTCTAGAGAGGTGAAATCACTTATTTTAGGTGTAAATGAAATCTATAAAGAGAATCAAGACCCAGAATTAATGGATTTAATGAAACGCCTAACAGTTATTAAAAAGAAAATAGAAGTTAGATTAAAAGGACGTTCTCAAAGCTAATTAATTACTTCTTTTCAAAAAAATAATAGATTTTTCTACTACTTTTTGTAACTCTTTTGGAAGTTGGCTTTCTTTCCAAGGGTGTATAGTACCAAAAGAATGATCTCCATTTTTAATTATTTCTAATTCACTTTTTGAATTCCATTGATGTAACCTATTTGCTTCCAGTTCAGTTACTGTTGTATCGTCACTCCCTTGTATTATTAATAATGGTACATTTAACTTTTGAACTGCTAATTTTATAGTTAACCGTTCCTCATTAGCAGCAAAATCTTGGAAAAACTGAAAATAATGAGGCATTAATTGTTTAGTTCTTGAATTTTCAATGTGGGTAATTCCCTTTTCTCTCCAATCGTTAAATTGACTTGAACCAATCTGAAACCTTGCTTTAAAATCACTTACTCCTGCCCAGGTAATAACATTTTTAACCTTATGATTTTCAGATGCTTTTATAAGTATGATACCAGCTGCTCTGCTATGAGCTATTAAGGAAATGGCTTTTGAATTAAGTTCGTTTTCAAAATCATTTGTAGAAGAAATAAAATTTAATATATCCTCTAAATCATCTAATTCTTTACTAAAATTATTTTGAGCAAATGCTTCTAAATCTGGAAAGTCTATTGGATTTTGAACAGTCCCCCCATTGTGAGAAAAATTGAATTTTAAGAAAAAATATCCTTCTTCGGCAAACCGTTCCGCTACTAAATTCCAAGCTCCCCAATCTTTATATCCTTTATATCCATGACAAAAAATAATTAGTGGTTTTGGTGTAGTATCAGCCTTATAAAAAACATCATACACAATTGTTTTTTTACCTTTTCTGTACAGAAATAAGTTTTTATTTATGATCATATTTAAATTTTCTTTTCTGTAAAAGGTATTTCTCTATTGCAAATTTCAAGAATTAGTTTCTTTAACTCTTGGGTAAAATCATTTAAAATTTCAGGATTAATAGTTGTCTGATTAGGTTTTCCTTTTATTGCAAATTTCATAAAACCATTTTTTAATCTTTTAAATGAAATAATACCCGCTTCAGCATTTTTAAAAGATTTATTTTTATTAATCATTAATGAATATGCAAGCACTTGAACTATTTTACTAAATTTATAATCTGAAATTACATATTCCCAGTCTTGTATTTCTAAATTTGAAGACTCAACGATTCCAGTTTTATAATCTATAATTCTAAGCATTCCATTAAATTCATCAACACGATCTACTTTCCCATGTATATTAACTGGAAAATCTAATTCGGGAATTGGTATAGAAAAAGAAAGATTACTTTCGATACTAATTATTTTAATTTCATTTCCTTTTTTAATTTCAGTAATTTCAAAATTTATAAAATTTAATACAAAATGTTTAGCCACTTCAAATATGATAAGGTTTTTACCTTTTTTATAATTTCCACCTTTAAATGATTTTTGGAATTGTTTTTCAATTTCTATATCAATTTTGAGTTTCATTTTATTTAAATGTGCCACTGTTAGCTTTTGACCTTCCAAAGGCTTATAAAAGGCCTCTAAAGCATCGTGAACGATTGTTCCTAAAGTATTAGCAGCAACAGTTTCTTCTATTTCTTCAAATTCTTTGACTCCTAATATCTTTTGATAATAAAAATCTATTGGATTTCGTATATAGGATGTTAGAGCAGATGGAGAAAAACCTTTTTTGGCAATTTCTTGAATCCTCTCCATAACTGCCTTTGTTTTTATTATACTTTTATTTTGAGTTTCAAAAACCTTTATTGTTGGGCTTATTATTTCACTATTTTGAAGGTGACTTGGATATTTATCAATCTCTAATTGAGTTATAAATCTACTTTTCTCTCCGGTGCTTAATCCGTCAGAAAAATTATTGTATAATAATGTTATATTTTTTGCCCTGTGTAATAATCTATAAAAATGGTAGGTATAAATAGCATCCTTTTCGCTGTAGGTCGGAAGGTTAAATTCTTTTTTTAAATCGTAAGTAATAAATGAATTATTTGATTTCCCAGAAGGCAAAATACCTTCATTAACTGAAATCATTATAATATTTTTAAAATCGAGGCCTCTTGTTTCTAAAACACCCATTATTTGTAATCCATTATAAGCATCTCCTTGATAATCTAATGTGGTAGTTGCAACAATTTCAGTAAATAATTTTTGAACTGTTTTTATGCTATTGAAGTATTCAAATTTATTGTTTAAAGATTCAATTTTAAGGAATGCTGTATAAACTTGATAAAAAGTAACACGCTCTATAATTGTTGTTTCTGTATTTTTTAACTGAAGAATTAATTTTACACACAAATTAATAGCAATTGAACTATCGTCTTTCCAATCCTTAAAAAGCAATGATATCATTTCTGCATCTTTTAAACTTGTTAACTCTAAAAGTATTGGAAATGATAAATAAGTTAAATTGTTTTTTGTAATTCGCTCAATTAATTGAGTTGAATCTGGATATAACTTTGAGACTATGGGATGATTTAAAATAGATATAACCTCTTTATAATGGTACCTATTACTAGAGGTGTCATGCATTAATAATAACTTACTGAAAAAAACGCTAATGGGAAACGTTTTTAAAGAAACTCCCATTGTAATATTTATTTTTTTTATATTATTTGGAAGGGATTGTAATAAAGGATTTAATAAGTTTTCATCTGCAAGAACTACCGCGGTATTTTTTAATTCTTGATCACTTATTTTTGAAAGTAATTCTCCTACATATTTTACTTGACTAATATTTTTTTGAGCTTCTATAAAGCGAAAAATCTTTTCTTTCTTAAAATTAGTTGAAATGAAATTAGGTTGATTTGTTTTATAGTAATTCCATTCGGAAAAATATTTTTTTAAAAAATAGGAAGCACTATGCGATTTTTTTTTTAAAAAATGTTCGTCTACATCCCAATATGCTTTAGCATCACTATTTTCAAGTAATTCTTGAATTATTGTTTGTTCGGCATTATTCAAAGCATTAAATCCTATAAAAACATGCGGTGTATCTCTTTTTGTTTTTTTGTAATGGTTAATATTTTCAGAGGCTTCTCGATAAACAATTCCCTGATATCCAATATTCTTATTTAAAAGAGTTTTTTTTAAGGTTTCGTAAAAACTAGATAAACTATTCCAAAACTTTAAATAATTTTCAATTAATTCTGTTTTTTCGTCTTGTACATACCAATAATTAATGTCCTGAATACTGCTCAGATAATTAAAAAATGGTTTTGTTGGGATTAGATAACGATCAATTTCATTAAAATCGTTTAATAATGTATTTGCCCAGGTTGCATATACATCAAAACTATCTTTATCTTGATTGGGAGAAGTCTTTAAATAAACTTTATAGCTTTCAAAAAGTAATTCAGAACTGTCAATAATTTTTATATTAGAAACCTCTTCTATAAATTCTTCTATACTTATAATTTTGGGAGCAAAACTAGTTTTATTATTATGGGATTTTAAGTAGTTTAATAAAAATCCACAAGCTCTTTTACTTGGAAGAATAATGGTAAGCTTAGATATATCATGGTAATCTTTTTTTATTTTTATAAGGGTTTCCTCTAGAAATGTAATCATCCTATAAAAATAAAAAACGTCCCGATAATATCGGGACGTTTATGATAAAATATTATATTTTATTTATAATACTAGTTTTTGTCAAGACTAATTTCAACTCTACGGTTACCAGCTCTACCTTCTCTAGTTTTATTAGTATAAAGTGGATTAGATTTACCAAATCCTTTAGAAGTTAATCTGTCATCCGCTATACCATTTTCTTGTAAGTAATTTTCAACAGCTAATGCTCTAGCAGTAGACAACTTATCGTTTAGTTCTACACTACCAAAACTATCACAATGTCCTTCAATTAGAAATTTAGCATTAGGATATTCTTTCATGATTGCAATAATATCATTTAATACACCATTAGATTGTTCTTTTATTGTTGATTTATCTACGTCGAATAAGATTGTTTTAGCATAAGAATTTAATGCTGTTTTTATTGCCTCAGTTACTTCAGGACAACCAGAATTTGCAATAGTTCCTGCAACATCTGGACATAAATCATCTTTGTCTGCAACACCATCACCATCACCATCTGCCCAAGGACATCCATTGTTTGCTATTGGACCAGGTACTAAAGGACATTCATCTAAATTATCTGGAAGACCGTCTCCATCAGTATCAGGACAACCGTCAAATTCTGGTAAACCAGGTAATAAAGGACAAGCATCTAAGATATCAGGTATTCCGTCTCCATCAGTATCAGGACATCCATTAAATTCTGGTAATCCAGGTGTATAAGGACATTCATCATACCTATCTTCAATTCCATCTCCATCAGTATCAGGACATCCATTAAATTCTGGTAATCCAGGTGTTTCAGGACATTCATCTTCGTAATCATAAATACCGTCTTCGTCAGTATCTTTTCCTCCAAATTTAAATTTTAAACCTGCAGTATGTTGAAAATGTGTTGCACCATAATTATCTTCAAACGCTTGCTTGTAAGTTGATTGGAATGTCAATGCTAAATTTTCAGCAATCCAAAAGTCAAGACCTGCTAATGCGTTTGCGGTTCCAAATCCAATATCATCTATCCAAGTATATCCACCACCTACACCAATGTAAGGAGCGAACCAACCGTCGTTTAATAATTCTCTAAAGCTATATTTAATTTCTCCGTCTGCAGCAATGTAAGCTAGATCATCTACTGAAGAATCACCTACTTTTTTGATTTTATTAAAAGTAACGCCTGCAACAAATGTAAATCCGCTACCCATGTAATTACCTACTTTAATTTCAGAAACCGTTGGAACTATATTCCAATGCTCACCTGTATTAAAGTACTGATCAAAAATTCCTCCTTTAGTTGAAGCTGGAAATCTCCCATCATCCGTTATATCAATTGGGAAAAAATCTACTGCGTTTACACCAAGCTCAATAGACCATGGATTGTTTTGATCCTGTGCATTAGTTACGCCCATCCCTACTACAAAGAGTACAGCTACTAATAAAATGTTTAGATGTTTCATATTTGATTATTTAGTTTTTAAATGTTATTAATGGCAAAAGTAAGTTGTTAAAATTTATTAACAAAAATAATTCCATTAAATTTTTTATATATTGCCTGCTTTTATGGCTTAAGGGAAAAATTCTGATTAAATTACTTTTAATTTTATTCCAATTTTAACAAATGCTGCTATAGCTTTATCTAAATGTTGTGTTGTGTGAGCTGCTGACAATTGTACTCTAATTCTTGCCTTATCTCTTGGTACTACTGGGAAAAAGAAGCCGATTACATAAATACCTTCCTCCAGTAATAGGTTTGCCATCGTTTGTGAAAGCTTTGCATCATAAAGCATTACTGGAACAATTGCTGAATCTCCGTCAACAATATCAAAACCTGCTTTTTTCATGCGTTTTTTAAAGTAATTAGTGTTTTTTTCAAGCTTATCCCTTAATGTGGTGTCATTTGTTAGCATATCAAATACCTTGATAGATGCGCCTACAATAGCAGGAGCTAAAGAATTTGAAAACAAATAAGGTCTTGAGCGTTGTCTTAATATTTCAATTATTTCTTTTTTTCCAGTAGTATAACCACCCATAGCACCGCCTAAAGCTTTACCTAAAGTACCTGTTATGATGTCAATTCTATTTAAAACACCCTTTTCCTCAAGAGTACCTCTACCTGTTTTTCCTATAAATCCTGCTGCATGACATTCATCAATCATTACTAGTGCATCATATTTATCCGCTAAATCACAAATCTTATCTAATGATGCAACAATCCCATCCATAGAAAAAACACCATCTGTAACTATTATTTTAAATCGTGCCTCATTTTTGTTTGCAGCTATTAATTGATTTTCTAAATCTACCATATCACTATTCTGATAGCGATATCTTGCTGCTTTACACAATCTAACTCCATCTATTATGGAGGCATGATTTAAAGAATCTGATATGATAGCGTCTTCTTTTGTTAATAAAGGCTCAAAAACTCCTGCATTTGCATCAAAAGCTGCAGCGTATAATATAGTATCCTCTGTTTGATAAAATTCTGCGATTTTTTGTTCTAATTCTTTATGAATATCCTGGGTACCACAAATAAAGCGTACTGATGACATTCCGAATCCATGAGAATCCATAGCGTCTTTTGCGGCCTGAATAATATCCGGATTATCTGAAAGTCCTAAATAATTATTAGAACAAAAATTAATTACTTCTTCACCGGTAGAAATTTTAATCTCGGCACTTTGAGGTGAAGTAATTATTCGTTCCGTTTTATATAGACCCTTGTCTTTGATTTCTTGAATTTCTTTTGAAAGATGATTTTTAATAGTACTATACATAGTTTTTATTTAAGAGCCCAAAATTAAACTTTTTTTAGTGTTATTCCATCCATAGAAGAATAGATTAGTATTTTTTCTGAAATAGTGTATCCCATTTCTATTAAAGCAGATTCGTAACTATTTATTTGACTTTCATGCTTAGGGTGAAAGACTCCAGTTTTATAATCTATTACGGTAATAGAATCTGATTTATTTATATTCAAACGGTCTGGAATTAATACATTGCCTTTTCCTGTTATTATTTTTCGTTCTACCTCAATCTTATCTGTAGTATTAAAAAAATGGTTTAATTCTTTGTGGTATACAATTCCATTTAATATATTTTTTAAATAATTCTTTTCTTCTGAAATTAAAGTAGAATGGTTTTTTATATCCTCTAAAACAAATGGCAAATCTTTCTCATGGATAATATTTTCCATAAACTCATGAACTAAATTTCCTGAATCAATAGCTCTTTCTGAATCTGTACCCCATATAAAAGCATTTTTTGTAACTAAGTTTAAATCGTGTTCTTCTGGGGCTGTTGATAGGTATAAGGGATAATTGGTTTTTTTCTCAGATTTCTTTTGTTTTAAACTGTTTTTCTGTGAATCCCCAAATTCATAAACCATCCTCTCTTCATCCCAACTATTATTATGCTTTAAAAATTCTCCTAAAAACTGATTGTAGGTTTTTATTTCGTTGTTAGTAACTGTTCTTGGTTTATTTGCAAACACATATAATTGAACTGCAGCTCTTGTTAAAGCTACATAAAATAAGTTAATATTATCCAGTTCTAATGTTTCTTTTTGTTGCTGATAAATAGTTGCTCCTTCCTCACCAAATTCTTTAATTTTGTTGATTCCGCAATAAAGTAAAGATTCTTCAAAATTAAGATTGTCATTTTTTAACTGATACCAATTTATAGGTTCATTTTCTTTATAAATAGCAATATCTGCATAGGGAAATATTACCACAGGAAACTCTAAACCTTTTGCTCTATGTACAGTCATTAGTTGTACTCCATTAATTTCTTCGTTAATTGGAATACTGGCTTTTTCTTTTTGAGCTTCCCATTCTTCTAAAAATTCAAGCTTATTGGAGTTTGGTTTTAAACTAAAATCAAAAATCATATCCATTAAACCAAATAAGTAACCATCTGCATTTTTAAATAATTTAAATTTTCTGATTACATATTCAAAACTTTCATAAAGGGGTTTTAATTGCATTTCTTCAAAATTGAAATCCAATTCGGATTTTAAATAACTTAAAAAATCTTCTTTATTTTTTAATGAACTGAAATAAGTATGTTTTTCTTTAGAAATAGATAAATGATCATATAAAAATTCTAAAAAATTAATTTTTATTTCTTCATTATTTAAATATAGGCTTAAGGTTAAGCAATCAATTAAAAAAAGTACAACAGGTGAATGTTGTAATAATAGTGTTTCTGAAGAAACTACGGTTATTCCCTTTTCTTGAAGAAAACTTCCCAGCACAATACCATCTGCTTTTTTACGAGTAAGAATACAAATATCCTTTTCTTGAAAATCATTTTCTAATAAATTTAAAATGGTTTCGTATACGTTATATGTATAAATTTCATGCGATTCTTCCTTGTTCTTAAAATCTAAAAACTCAAGCTTTACATAACCTCCAGTATGATTAGTGCTTTTTTGTTCATTCCCTTTTTTATAGATCTCTTGATGTAAGGTACTTTCAAAATGAGTTGATATAAATGTAAAAAGATCATTATTAAAATCTACTATTTCTTTGTGAGACCTATAATTTGTTGGTAAGTTATATACTTTTTTCTGTATTGGGAATGGGTTTTCAAATGTAGTTAGTCCAATAAATTGTTCAGGCAATCCGCCTCGCCACCTATAAATAGATTGTTTAGCGTCTCCCACCAACATAAGACTTCCTTGTTCACCATCTTGAAATTGTTGCGTAATAGTATTATTTATTAAAGGGACCAAATTTTGCCATTGCAATAAGGAAGTATCTTGAAACTCATCAATAAAAAAATGACGATACCGTTCTCCTAATCGTTCGTAAATAAAAGGTGTTGGCTGGTGTTTTATTTCAGAATTAATAAGCTTATTAAAATCTGAGATTGGTACTATGTTTTGTTCTTCTTTGAGTACATCAATTTCTTGATTTACAAGGTTGATGACCGATAAGGGTGTGCTGCTTTTTTGTAATTCCTTATATAATTGATGTTGAAATACCAACTTCTTAATTTCAACATATTGCTCTAATAAAACAGGAGTCAACGAATCTATTTTTGATGAAATATCTTCAGCTGTTGCTGCTTTGTATAATAGTTTACCTCCTTCTTGTAAATTTTCAAGAAGCTTATTTCCATAAACATTATAATCCTCATTTATTAACTTCTCAAAATGATTTGGAAGTGTTTTTCTCATAAAGTCCTCTGGCTGAAGTCCTTTATTTTGTATTTTTTGTAAAACAGCACTTGCTTTATCAGTTATTTCTTTAGAAAGGCTACTTTTTTTTGAAACTAATTGCTTTTTAAATTCAAGAAAGTCCAATAAGCTTTTCTTTTTCAACTTTTCTAAATGACCCGCGTCATTTTCATTAAATATTAATTTCGCAGCCTTTGTAATGTCTTTCGAAACATCCCAAGATTTATCTTCATCAATTTTTTCTAAAGAATATTCAATTATTGTTTTGGTAATTGTTTTGTTTTCTCCTGCTTTTGAAATTAATAAGTCTACAGCTTGCGTTAATAACTTATCAATATCCAAGCTTACATCAAAATTTCCTGAAAGTTTTAAATCTCTTGCAAAAGTTCTAATTAATCGATGGTTAAAACTATCAATGGTTTCCAAGCTAAAACTTGAGTAGTTATGTAATAGATGATTTAATATTTTTTTAGATTTAAATTGAATATTTTCTAAAGTTAATCCTGTTTCTTCAACAATATGATTGGCCATATCTGTTGGATCAGTAATTATTGTTTTTTCAGAAAAAGAAATAAGGTTAGAAACGATTCTTTCTTTCATTTCTTTAACTGCTTTGTTGGTAAAGGTAATTGCCAGTATATTTTTATAATAACCTTCTTGGTTTGATTTTAGTATGATTTTTAAATATTCTTTAACCAATGTAAAGGTTTTACCACTTCCTGCAGCGGCATCGTAAATAACAAATGGAGTTCTAGTGTTCAATAAAAAAGCTTTCCGTAAAGATAATTAATTTGCTGATTTCAACAGACATATTAGAATAATCTATGAAACTATAAAAATGAAGTATTTACGTTTTATGTATTACCCTAATTATTACGTATTTTTGAAAAAAGAACCATTTTAATTAAAAATATATAATTATGTCATTTACATTACCACAATTAACTTACGGATTTGATGCATTAGAGCCAAATATTGATGCAAGAACGATGGAAATACACTACGGAAAACACCACCAAGGTTATACCAACAACCTTAATGGAGCAATTGAAGGAACTGATTTAGAAGAAAAATCAATTGAAGCTATTTTAAAAAACTTAGACATGAATAATGCCGCAGTTAGAAATAATGGTGGAGGGTTTTATAATCATAGTTTATTTTGGAAAGTAATGTCCCCAAATGGTGGTGGCCAGCCAACAGGAGAAATTGCGAATGCAATCAATGATTCGTTTGGTAGTTTTGAAGCATTTAAAGATTTGTTTTCTGCTGCCGCTAAAACACGTTTTGGCTCAGGTTGGGCATGGCTATGTGTACTTGAAGGAGGAAAACTAGAAGTTTGCTCAACTCCAAATCAAGACAACCCCTTAATGCCAGGTATTGGTTGTACTGGTACTCCAATTTTAGGACTTGATGTTTGGGAACATGCTTATTATTTAAATTATCAAAACAGGAGGCCTGATTATGTAAATGCTTTTTTTAATGTAATTAATTGGGAGGAAGTTTCTTCTCGATATGCAACAAATAAATAAAGCTTAATTTTTAATTAAAAAAACCTCGCTTTCAGCGAGGTTTTTTTATGCTTTAATATTATTTGTCAAAAATTACTGTAAAAAGGGTAAAGGCACGTTTTAAAATAAGTAGTATGCCCAAAAAATTCCCTAATCCCTTTTTTAAATTTGGGGCATAAAAAAAGGTAAACAAGTGTTCACCTTTTTTTTGCCCCAAATCTACCATTAACTTAACCTACTTATGTTATGGTATACTCAAATATAACATATTTAACACGCAATCATAGGTTTTTTCTTTTTTTTAGACCAAATACACTTTAAGTTCGGCAAAGTGTATTGTGTTGTAATTTAACATTATACATAAAAATAAATGGTAATAAAATGGCAAATACTCCCGCCTAATACAAACACATGGAAAATTGCATGATTATAATTTATTTTTTGAATACTATATAATAAAGCTCCAATAGTATAAGAAACTCCTCCTCCAAGAAGCCAATAAAACCCTTCAATCGATATATTATTTATGATTGGTTTTATTACTAATAAAACAATCCAGCCCATTAATACATAAGCTACTGTAGATGCTTTCTCAAACCTTCCTGTGTAAAAAAGCTTTAATACAATTCCAATAAATGCAATACCCCAGACAATTCCAAAAATTATCCAGCCTAATGAACCTTTTAGAGTTATTAAGGCAAAAGGAGTATAACTTCCTGCAATTAGAATATAAATAGAAGCGTGGTCAACTATATTTAATTGCCTTCTTCTTTTTGGATCTTTTGAATTATGAAATAATGTAGAAGCTGCATAAAGAATTATTAAACTAACACCAAAAATACTAAAGCTAATTAATTGCAATAAACTACCCTCATTAATAGCTTTAGATATTAAAAAAATAAGTCCTATTATACTTAGTAGAAGTCCAAAAGCATGGGTATAAACATTCCATTTTTCTTCTGAGGGAGCATAATTTTTTAGTGACTCTTTGCCTTTCATTTAAAGAGTGATTATTGACATTATTAATAGGCTCTTTCAGAGTTTCCTTCTATAAAATTAATAAATGCCTTATTTACTACTCTGTTGCCACCAGGAGTTGGGTAATTACCGGTAAAGTACCAATCACCAAGGTTATCAGGACAGGCTTTATGTAGGTCAACTACTGATTGAAAAATTACCTTTACATCGGCTTTAATACTTTTTTCACTTATTATTTCAGCTATTTTATCTGAAATTTCCTCATCTGTAAAAGGGGCATACAATTCTTTAACATGATTAATTTGTTCAGGGTCTGGAGAAGTCTCTTGACTTTTACATTTTGTATAGATAGCATCCACTATATTTTCTGTACCTCGATCTTTGTGCAATGCTAGAGCCGCTTGAAAAGCTATTAATGCTTCCAATCGAGCCATGTCAATACCGTAGCAATCTGGATATCTAATTTGTGGTGCCGAAGAAACGATTACAATTTGCTTCGGATTTAAACGATCTAACATTTTAAGAATACTCTTCTTTAAAGTAGTTCCTCTAACAATACTATCATCAATAATAACCAAATTATCTTCTTTTTTTACAACCCCATAAGTAACGTCATAAACATGAGCAACTAAATCATCTCTGCTACTATCTTCTGTAATAAAGGTTCTTAATTTTACATCTTTAATTGCAATTTTTTCAGTTCTAATTTTATGTGATAATATTTCTTGAAGTCTTTCATTTGTTAATCCTTCTTTTTCTTTAAGAATCGCATCGTTTTTTTGGTTGTTTAATTCATCTTGTGCAGCCTCTAACATACCGTAAAAAGATGTTTCTGCAGTATTTGGAATAAATGAAAAAATGGTGTTTTTTGTATCGTTCTTTATTGCTTTTAACACCTTAGGCATAAGGAGTTTTCCTAAGTTTTTCCTTTCCTGATAAATTTCGGCATCACTTCCTCTTGAAAAATAAATACGTTCAAATGAACATGATTTTTTCTCTAATGGTTCTAATATTTTCGAAATAGACATATATCCATCTTTTCTTAAAAGAATTGCATGGCCAGAATCTAACTCTTTAATTTTTTCAAAAGGAACATTAAATACTGTCTGAATTGCTGGTCTTTCTGAGGCCACTACTACTACTTCGTCGTCTTTATAATAAAAAGCTGGACGAATTCCAGCAGGATCTCTAAATACAAACGAATCTCCATGACCTAGTAATCCAGCCATTACATAGCCTCCATCCCAATGAGTTGCTGATTTTCGTAAAATTTTTGCAAGATTTATATTTTCAACAATATATTGAGAAGTTTCGATTTTTGTTAGTCCTTTTAGTTTCCCCTTTTTGTATAGTTTTCTAACTGCATCATCTAAAAAATGACCTATTTTTTCCATGATAGTAATGGTGTCCGTTTTTTCCTTGGGATGCATTCCAAGATTAATTAAATCGTTAAAAAGCTCTGTAGTATTGGTCATGTTAAAATTTCCCGCAATAATTAAATTACGATGCATCCAGTTATTTTGTCTTAAAAAAGGATGCACATGCTCTACACTATTACCTCCAAAAGTTCCATATCTCACGTGACCTAACATCAATTCCCCTAAATAAGGGATGTGTTTTTTCTGAGCTAAAACATCATTTTTATAGGCGGGATTTTCGGTTAATTCGTTATTGATACGATGATTTATCTTTGAGAATATATCCTGTATAGGTTGTGCAGCATTAGACCGAACTCTACTAATATATCGTTCACCTGGATCTACATTTAATTTAATACTCGCAAAACCAGCACCATCTTGTCCACGATTGTGCTGTTTCTCCATCATTAAATACATTTTATTAATACCATAAAAAGCAGTACCATACTTTTCCTTATAGAATTCTAATGGCTTAAGAAGTCGAACTAGTGCAATTCCACATTCATGTTTTAAAGCATCACTCATAGTATAATTTCAATATATTAATAAAAAAAGTCTTGCATTAAAGAATTTCTTATTTTAGTTGTTTAAATCAAATTGTGTTAAGTTTTTAAACTGAACTATTCTTTCGTATAGTTCGTCTTTCTTCAGATTAATCATTCGTTCAGTTCCAAATTTTTCAACAGAAAAAGAAGCTAAAGCCGAACCGTAAATAACTGCTTTCTTAAGATTTTCAAAACTATAATCTCCAGTTTTTACGAGATATCCTGAAAATCCACCAGCAAAAGTATCTCCTGCTCCTGTAGGATCAAAAACCTCTTTTAATGGTAAAGCTGGTGCATAAAACATTTCATCTTCAAAAAATAATAACGCTCCATGTTCCCCCTTTTTTATTACAACAAACTCGGGACCCATAGTCATTATTTTTTTAGCTGCAACAACTAAAGAATATTCTCCTGTTAATTGTCTCGCTTCTTCATCATTAATAGTAATCACATCTACTTTTTCAATTACCTTAATCAAATCATCTAGTGCAGAATCCATCCAGAAATTCATAGTATCAAGAATTACTAAATCTGGCTTTGCTTTCATTTGCTCAATGACTCCTAATTGCACTAATGGATGTAAATTTCCTAACATAACTACTTTGGCATCTTTGTATGATTCTGGAACGACAGGTTTAAAATCTGCCAAAACATTTAATTCAGTTGTTAAAGTATCCCTTGAGTTCATATCGTTATGATATTTTCCACTCCAAAAAAATGTCTTCCCGTTTTCTACAACTTCTAGAGAACTAATATCCAAACCTTTATCTTCCAACATATCAATATATTCCTTCGGAAAATCACCTCCAACAACGGAAACAATTGCGCCATCAATATCAAATTGAGACGCTGCTAATCCTATATAAGTAGCAGCACCACCTAAAATTTTATCAGTTTTTCCATAAGGAGTTTGAATGGCATCAAAAGCTACCGTTCCAACAATAACAAGTTTACTCATAAATAGGGTTTAAATTAGAATACAAATTTAATCATTTTAATAATAAAAAAAGGTTTTATTTAGCAGTCTAATATTTAAATTAACTGTGATAATAAGTTTTTATCAGTCCCTGTAAAGATCTTAAGTTTTATTATTTCTGCCCAATTTTGGAATATAAATGAATTCATGAATACCTCGAAAACTATTTTCGGCTTTATAACAACATATAATAATAGAATATATAGATATGGATTTTAATAGAAAAGAGTATCTTTTAGTTATAAGTCTAAATGATTCTTTAGTCAGGACAGGAAATCATGACTAGAATATTGTTCGGTAAAGCGCTTGAGATAATTTGATTTATTTTCTCCCAAAGTCGGCAGGTATTTCTCCCCAAGCTTTAGTTTCCCATTTTATTATAACTGTTTTATAAGTATTGTTTTCGAGCCAGTTTTCTGCTCTTAGAATTAGATCAAATATTTTTTTGCTTTTTGAGGTCTTCTTTAACTTAGTGTTGCACTTTTTTCTTTTTACCCAAGCAATTGCAATTTTAGAATCGCTATAAATTTTTCGGTCGCTATTTTTTTGTTTTAAAAAAGCCAATCCATGTACCAAAGCTAAAAATTCACCAACATTATTAGTGCCTTGTTGAAAAGGTCCTTGATAAAACAGTTGTTGATGAGTTTGTGTATCCACTCCGCGGTATTCCATTATTCCAGGATTACCACTCGAAGCTGCATCAACAGAGATGGTATATAAATTAGGCTCCCCTATTTTTATTAATTCCTCTTTAGAAATTTTTTTCTTCTTAGTATTGATTCCGATATAGTCTTTATATTCGTTTCGAAATGCTTTTTTAGCTTCTTCAAAAGTTAAAAATGATTTGTATTGAGCTCCACTCACATCTTTAATTGAAAGTTGACATTCTTTCCAAGAATCAAATATTCCAGCAGGATTTCCAAACCAAACAACATAATACTTTTGTTTTTTTTTCATAGAAACATCTAAAAAATCAATTGTCTTTAAATTTATTTATCCAAAATTTCTTCAATCACTTTTGGGAAAAATTCATACTCTAATTCATGTATTTTATTAGCAACAGATTCCGAAGTGTCATTTTCTGAAAGTTGAAAGCTTTTTTGAAAAATAATAGTACCTTCATCGTAATTTTCATTCACATAGTGAATGGTTATACCCGTTGCAGATTCCTTATTTTTTACTACAGATTCGTGAACAAGCATTCCATACATTCCTTTTCCTCCATATTTAGGCAATAATGCTGGATGAATATTAATTACTTTATTTGGAAAATCTTTTAAAATAGTTTTCGGAAATTTCAGTAAAAAACCTGCTAGCACTATTAAATCAGGTGATTCATTTCTCAATATCGTTATAATTCTATCAGAATTTATGAATTCACTTTTGTTAAAGGTTTTAGAAGGAATCGATAATTTTTTCGCTCTAACCAAAACATTTGCAGCACTCTTATTTGAAAGAACTAAAGTTACTTTAGCTACTTTAGTTCTTTGAAAATATTTAATAATATTCTCAGCGTTTGTACCACTTCCAGAAGCAAATATCACTATACGTTTCATAATAATAAAACTTTTTAAACAGGTTTTATACCCATTATTATTTCACAAAAATAAGGCAAATGAAGGATTAGTCATCTAAAATGTTTAATTTTAGATTCACATTTTAACATTTAAGTGTTGTAATCAAGTAAAATATTTTATTTTTGCGAAATATAATTAAAACTTAAAAACAAAAATTATGTCAGACATTGCATCAAGAGTAAAAGCTATTATCGTAGACAAATTAGGTGTAGACGAAAACGAAGTTGTAACTGAAGCTAGCTTCACAAACGACTTAGGAGCAGACTCATTAGATACTGTAGAGCTTATTATGGAATTTGAAAAAGAATTTGATATTCAAATACCAGATGACCAAGCTGAAAATATTGCTACTGTTGGTCAAGCAATCACTTATATCGAGGCAGCTAAATAAACTACTTCTTTTATGGAATTAAAGCGAGTTGTAGTTACAGGATTAGGTGCGCTAACACCAATTGGTAATAATGTAACTGATTATTGGGATGCATTGATAACTGGTAAAAGCGGTTGCGCAAATATCACCTATTTTAATACTGAAAAGTTTAAGACTAAATTTGCTTGTGAACTTAAAAACTTCGATCCATTAAAACATTTTAATAGAAAAGAAGCTAGAAAACTAGACCGTTTCGCACAATATGCTTTGGTTTCTTCCGGTGAGGCAATCGAAGATTCTAAACTAAATTTAGATGAAATAGATAAATTTAGAGTTGGTGTAATTTGGGGAGCTGGGATTGGTGGATTAGAAACTTTTCAAAATGAAATGACAAATTATTCAGAAGGGGATGGAACACCACGTTTCAACCCCTTCTTTATCCCAAAAATGATTGCCGATATTGCTCCTGCAAATATTTCTATTAAATATGGATTTATGGGTGCTAATTACACGACAGTATCTGCCTGTGCTTCCTCTGCCAATGCAATGATTGATGCCTTGAATTATATTCGTTTAGGCCATTGTGATGTCATAGTAACTGGAGGTAGTGAAGCAGCAGTTACCATTGCTGGGATGGGCGGTTTTAATGCCATGCATGCATTATCTACTCGAAATGAAAACCCTAAAACAGCTTCAAGACCTTTTGATGCTACTCGTGATGGATTTGTGCTAGGTGAGGGTGCTGGAACACTTATCCTTGAAGAGTACGAACATGCTAAAAAGCGTGGAGCAAAAATTTATGCTGAAGTTATTGGTGGAGGAATGTCTAGTGATGCTTATCATATGACTGCTCCTCATCCAGAAGGAATTGGCGTAGAAAGAGTGATGTTAAATAGCCTTCGTGATGCGGGAATTAAACCTGAGGATATAGATGCTATAAATACCCATGGAACTTCAACACCTTTAGGAGATGTTGCCGAATTAAAAGCTATCACTAAGGTATTTGGCAAACATGCAAAAAATATTAATATTAACTCTACAAAATCAATGACTGGTCATTTGTTAGGTGCTGCAGGTGCTATTGAAGCAATTTCTTCAATACTATCTATTAATCATGGTATTATACCTCCTACTATTAATCACACTACAGTTGATAAAGATATAGATCCTAGTTTAAATTTAACATTAAACAAATCGCAAAAACGTGAAGTAAATATTGCCATGAGCAACACATTTGGTTTTGGTGGTCACAATGCTTGTGTTGTATTTAAAAAAATATGAGTTTAAATTAAAATATAGTTATTATAAAAAATTAATGATGAGATTCAATTTTAATAAATGTTAACAGTAATTTAATATCTCAATGTAAAACATGCCTATTATAAAAAATATATTTAATCCCCGACCCAAAGAGAATGGGGTTTTTTTTTATAGCATAAAAAAAATCATAAATTACGGACCCAAAAACATACAATTATTTGAGGAAGCTTTTACCCATCGTTCAAATAATGATAATAAATTGACTAATAATCAAAAAAATTTCGAACGAATGGAGTTTTTAGGAGACGCTATCTTAAGTTCAATTATTGCAGCATATTTATATAAAAAAGTCCCTAATGGTAATGAGGGGTATCTAACAAAAATGAGATCTAAGGTGGTAAGTCGCGAGCATTTAAATGAATTGGGTAAAGATTTAAACTTAATCCAATTTGTAAGAACCAACATACCTGCAAATCAATTTGGGGAAAACATTCACGGAAACATATTTGAAGCCTTAGTTGGAGCTATTTATTTAGACAAGGGGTATTCGCAAGTTGAAAAATTTATTAATAAGAGAGTCATTAAACCTTATGTAGATATTCAAAAATTAGAAGGTAAAATTATAAGTTATAAAAGCTTATTTATTGAATGGTGTCAAAAAAATAAAATGGCTTTTAAATTCAATATCTATGAAGACAGCGGTAATGATTCTTTAAAACATTTTGCCGTTAAACTTAAACTAGGAGAAAAAATTATATCGAAGGCAAGAGCGACCTCCAAGAAAAAAGCTGAAGAAATTGCAGCAAAAAGAGCTTATTATAAATTAAAAAAGAGTATTGATAGACAAATGCTGTTAAATATCGAAGTTATTTAACTAATGTTCTAATTAGAAACGTTGACCTTTCAACTATTTTCTCGAACTTTGAAATATCTAATAAGAAAGTGAATGGCAAGTCATAAACTAATTTTAGTAGACGATTATCAAGAAGAGTTTTCACTCATCGCTATTCATTGTAGTGAAGAACCTTATAAAATGGCTTATATGCTAAACAAGCATTTGTCATTACGTTTGTCTAGGAAGAGATTAGATGTCGATTTTTCAAACAAAGGATTAGACATTTCATTTCCGCTTTTTGAATGCGAAAATGAACTATCTTATATAATTTATAATTTAGTTTCAAATAAAAATAAATCATTAACGGCTAAATTTCAAAGTTCTGGAGGATTATTTAGTGATCTTTCTTCAGAAAAAACAGTTACTACCTTTTTACTTAAAGAATTTAAAAATGTAGATTATTTTCTGAAAATTCAATCAGAAAATGAAAAAGTGTCTACCAGAAAATTAATTTCTACTATTAATGAAATAGAGCAAGTTATTTCTGCCTACGCTATTGATAGTGAAAAAATAAAATATAAAAATAATTTAATATTTAACTAATGCCAGATCAAAAAAGAACAAAAATTGTAGCCACTTTAGGGCCTGCAATCAAGAGCAAAGAGATAATGAAAAATATGATCCTAAAAGGTGTAAATGTTTTTAGAATAAATTTTTCACACTCCGATTACGATTCTGTTAAAAAGAGTATTTCTATGATTAGAGAACTTAATGAGGAATTAAATATCAATGTTGCAATATTGGCAGACCTTCAGGGGCCTAAGTTGCGAGTCGGAATAATGAAGGAAGGTGTAGAGCTTCAAACTGGCGATTTAGTTAGTTTTTGTACTGGAGAAAAATTTGAAGGAACTCAAAAACGCGCCTATATGAATTACGATAACTTTCCTAATGATGTAAAAAAAGGAGAACAACTATTAGTAGATGACGGAAAACTTATTTTTGAAATCCTAAAGACAAATGGTGTTGACGAAGTTAAAACTAAAGTAATCCAAGGTGGTTCCTTTAAATCTAATAAAGGAGTCAACCTGCCCAATACAAAACTATCATTGCCAGCACTTACCAGAAAAGACAAAAAAGATGCTATTTTTGCGATAGAACAAGATGTTGATTGGATCGCTTTATCTTTTGTTCGTTATGCAAAAGATCTTAAAGAATTACAAAAATTAATAAGTGATAATAGCGACTATAAAATACCAATCATTGCAAAAATCGAAAAACCAGAAGGGGTAGCTAATATTAAAAAAATTGTTAAATATTGTGATGGAATAATGGTTGCAAGAGGTGACCTAGGAGTCGAAGTTCCTGCAGAAGAAGTGCCGTTAATTCAAAAACAACTTGTGCTTATTGCAAAGGAAGCAAGAATCCCAGTAATTATTGCTACTCAAATGATGGAGACAATGATTGATTCACTTACTCCAACTAGAGCAGAAGTAAATGATGTTGCGAACTCTGTTATGGATGGAGCTGATGCTGTGATGCTTTCTGGTGAAACATCCGTTGGAAAATACCCTGTTGAAGTCATTCAAAAAATGGCTGCTATCTTAAAAAAAGTAGAGGGATCTTCTTTAATTACAGTACCCGAAGAACCACCTACCATTAAAACAGAAAGATATATGACTAAGTATATCTGTTACCATGCCGCAATTATGGCTAATGAAATAGACGCAAAAGCAATTTGTACTTTAACTAATAGTGGTTATACCGCTTTTCAAATTTCTGCTTGGCGACCATCTGCACCTATTTTAGTTTTTACCTCTAATAAGCGGATACTTTCAAGACTTAGTCTGTTATGGGGAGTAAATTCTTTTTACTACAATAATAATGTAAGTACGGATGAAACAGTTGAAGACCTAAATCGAATAGCAATTGACAAAGGGTATACAAAGCAAGGTGATTTTTTAATCAATCTTGCTGCCATGCCAATGAAAAGTAAAGGAATGGTAAATACATTGCGTTTGAGTAAAATTTAATTGTTTTTTTTTAACCACTCTTCTCGCAAGTCGTCAGATAATTTTCCAGAACCATCATGTTTCCAACCTGGTGGTTTGTAAAAATATTTTATTCTATTTATTAAAGATTTATTTCCAGAAATAGCATCATTTAACATTGCAACCCATTCATTAAAAGCAATGATAACTGGATTGTAAGTGTTAATATTATCAACCAATCCGTAAATAACTTTCTCTTCCTCCAATTCAGATTGGAAGGTCCCAAACATTCTATCCCAAATAATCAATATTCCTGCATGATTCCTGTCTAAGTAGATCGGGTTACTTCCATGATGAACTCTATGATGAGATGGAGTATTAAAAAAAGCTTCAAACCAGTTGGGCATTTTTTTTATTAATTCGGTGTGGATCCAAAATTGATATAGCAAACTTATTCCCATCTGAAAAATAATCATTCCAGGATGAAAACCTAGTAATGGCAACCATATCCAAAATATAAAACTATAAAATCCTCCTGTCCAAGTTTGCCGCAAGGCAGTGCTTAAATTATAGTGTTTTGAAGAATGATGAACCACATGAGAGGCCCAAAACAATCTGTTTTCATGGGAAATTCTATGAAACCAATAATAGGATAAATCGTCTAAAAAAAACAACAAGATAAAACTCCACCAAACTATTGGTATAGTAAAAAGCCGAAAATTTTCATATACATAATAAAGCGCTGCAAATACAATCAGTTTGCTTACAAGGCCAATAAATACATTCCCCAAACCCATGGCAATCGATGAAAAAGTATCTTTAGAAGTATAGGACTTAATATTCTTTTTAGTAGTTAGAAAAAACTCCAATAGCATCGCAAAAACAAAAAAAGGAATAGCATATATTATGATGGGAGGGAAAACTGGCATTGTCTAATTTAAAAATTAAAATTACAAAAATTAAAACAAATAAGCTAAAACCCTCTTTCCTTTTGGATTTGTTCGTAAGCTTCTTGAACTTTCCTAAATTTTTCTTCAGCACCATTTCTATAAACTTCGTCCATATGCTGTAATTTATCGGGGTGATACTTTTTTACCATGGTACGATAGGCCTTTTTAATCTGATCAGGGTTCGCTGTTTTTTCGATTTCAAGAATTTTATAAGCACTATCTGGATTGTTGAAAAACATTGCTTTTATACTTTCAAAATCGTGATGATTAATTCCTAAAAAACCAGTTATATTATTTATTTCTCTAACTTCAGGATCACTTATCTGTCCGTCTGCTTTCGCAACACTAAATAAAAAATGTATGATTTGTAAACGAGATTCATACCTCATTCTGTTTCGTAAAAAAGCAGCTATTTTTTGTGCAGATAATTGTTTCTTTTTTATCTCTTCATTAAATACTTTAAATGTTGCATTGGCTTGTTCTTTCCCATAAGCTTGAACAAAATACTGGCGTACAAAATCCAATTCTTTCTGATTAACAATTCCGTCAGCCTTAATAACTAAAGATGCTAAAGACAATAAGTTTAATTCAAATTCGGCTGGAGAAACTCCTTGTTTACTTTGAGTAAAAATACTTCTTCTGCTTCCATTTGAAGAGCTATTCCTTTCAAATAAGCTTCCTAACAAAAAACCAATAATCGCTCCTGGAAATCTAAAAATCGAATATCCAATAATTGCAGCTATCCATCTAATCATAATCTAATTCTAGTAATTTAATAATTTTGTAAATATAGTAAATCAAAAAAAAACGATACCTTCAATTCACTATTAAAGAAAAGCCAAAATTCTAAATGAGATCTATTTTATTTTATAATTAACTATCTTTGTTTGGAAATTGTTACAACATAAATCACTAAAAATATGTACCCTCCAGAATTAGTAAAACCAATGCGTGAAGACCTAACAAGAGTTGGCTTCACAGAATTATTTAATGCAGAAGATGTAAACCGTACATTAAGCAAGTCTGGAACTACCCTGGTAGTTGTAAACTCTGTTTGTGGTTGTGCAGCTGCAAATGCGCGTCCTGCTGCTGCTATGTCTATTCAAAATGATAAAAAACCAGATCAAATAGTTACTGTTTTTGCTGGTGTTGACAAAGAAGCAGTTGATGCTGCTAGAGATCATATGATTCCTTTCCCTCCAAGTTCACCTTGTATGGCCTTATTTAAGGATGGGGAGTTAGTACATATGCTAGAACGCCATCATATTGAAGGCCGTCCTGCAGATATGATTGCAGACAATCTAAAAAACGCTTACAACGAAGTTTGTTAAAAAATAATGCCCGCATAAGCGGGCTTTTTTTATGAAACAAATTACACACATTTTAAGTTATCCTTTAACAGTTATATTTTATCTGTTATTTGGATTGGTATTAGTGTTTTTTCATGTCATACAGTGGATTTGCAATAGATTAATTGGCTATAAGGCTCACAAAAAAAGTGTTGATTTTCTGAATTTTTTTATTCTTACTGGTCTTCGGGTTTTAGGAACTTCATTTCAGTTAAAAACTCTTAAAAATTACCCTAAAGATGTATCGATAATAGTAGTTTCTAATCATCAAAGCTTATGGGACATCCCTCCTTTGATTTGGCATTTAAGAAACATTCACCCTAAATTTGTTTCAAAAATCGAATTAGGAAAAGGAATTCCCTCAGTTTCCTATAATCTAAGACACAGTGGTGCTGTTTTAATTGATCGTAAAAATCCTAAACAAGCTATAACTGCATTAATAAATTTTGCCGATTACCTTAACAAACACAATCGAAGTGGTGTTATTTTTCCAGAGGGGACAAGAAGCAAAACTAATTTACCTAAAAAATTTCAACGCAGGGGACTAGCAGTTTTAATAAAAAAAATGCCACAAGCCTATGTGCTTCCTGTTACTATTAACAACTCATGGAAGCTACAAAAATATGGTATGTTTCCAATGCCATTAGGAGTAAGAGTTCAATATAAATTACATCCCTTTATAAAAGTATCCGATTTTGAAACAGAAATACTTATTGATACTATAGAGTCTCAAATTAATTCAGAGATACTTACAAAATGAATGATTCATTAATCATAGCGAATACCATCGCATTTGTTAAAAAAGAACTTAAAAATGCGGAAGGAGGACACGATTGGTTTCATATTGAGCGGGTTTATAGAAATGCTGTTTTAATTTCTAAAACTGAAAAAGTAGATTCATTTATTGTTTCACTAGGAGCTTTACTTCATGATATTGCCGATTCGAAGTTTTATAATGGCGATGAAGCTATAGGTCCAAAAAAAGCGAGTGATTTTTTAAATTATGAAAAGGTGCCTGAAGATGTTATATCACATGTGATAAAAATTATTGAAAACATATCTTTTAAGGGAGGCAATAAAAAACAGCAATTTTTCTCGAATGAATTGGCTGTAGTCCAAGATGCAGATCGATTAGATGCGCTTGGCGCAATTGGTATTGCTCGTTGTTTTAATTATGGTGGATATAAAAATCGCAAACTTTACAATCCGGAAATCAAGCCAAAACTTAACATGTCACCAGAAGGTTATAAAGCTTCAAATTCACCGACCATAAATCATTTTTACGAAAAATTGTTACTGTTAAAAGATAAAATGAATACCAAAACTGGAAAACAAATCGCTCAAAAGCGTCATAAATATATGGAAGGTTTTTTAGAACAGTTTTATGGGGAATGGGATGGTGAATTGTAATTATTCTCCCGGAAAATCTGCACGTCTTTTTTCTAAAAAAGCACTTGTTCCTTCTTTAAAATCAACAGTCCCAAAACAGATGCCAAATTGAATTACCTCAGCATCAAAACCATTTTCTCCTTCTTCAAACCCAGCATTTATTGCTGCAATAGCAGATGCAATAGCAACCGAAGAATTTCTCATAATTTTAGTGGCTATTTTTTGAGAAAACGCCATTAATTCCTCTTGAGTGGTTACATGATTTACCAAGCCAAATTTATGAGCAGTATCGGCATCAATCATCCCAGCAGTCATAATCATTTCCATAGCTCTTCCTTTACCAATTAATTGAGGTAATCTTTGCGTACCTCCATAACCAGGAATAACTCCCAGGGAAACTTCGGGTAATCCCATTTTAGCATTATCGCTTGCAACTCTAAAGTGAGCAGCCATTGCTAATTCTAATCCTCCACCTAATGCAAATCCATTAATTGCAGCAATAACAGGTGTAGAAAGATTAGCAACGAAATCGAATAATAAAGCTTGTCCTTTTGAAGCTAAGTTTTCGCCTTCTGCAACCGAAAAATCTGCAAATTCACTAATGTCAGCACCTGCAACAAAAGCTTTCTCTCCAGTACCCGTAATAATAATCACTTTTGTATTTCTATCTTGTTCAGCAGTTTTAAAGGCTTGATGTAATTCATTAATAGTTTCTTCATTTAAAGCGTTTAATTTTGAAGGTCTATTAATTGTAATTGTTGTTAAACCCTTAGTGGTTTCTGAAATAATATTGTTGAAATTCATAATAAATATTAATGATTGAAAAAAATTTATTTCTTGTATAAAATAGCAATTATTATAACTCATCCTTAAAAAGGACTAAGAACAAAGCTACGAAAAGCTAGTTATTTTAGAGGTAATTTTACAATAAAAGTAGTTCCTTCTCCTTTGATCGTTTTAAAACTAATTTCACCTCCATAAGTCTCCACAATTTTCTTAACCATAGCTAATCCCAATCCCATACCACTCGTTTTGGTTGTGAATTTTGGCTCAAAAACCATGGCTTTATTCTCGTCAGTTATACCGGTACCATTATCCATAACAGAAATAATCGCAAAAGATTCATCTTGATAAACCCTTACTTCAATTTTTGGTTCTTCCAGATGGTTTTCATGTATGGCCTGTATACTGTTTTTTACCAAATTAGTAATAACCCTCATTAATTGTGTTCTATCAAATTTAATAATTACTTCATTTTTTTCTGAGGTAAAATAAATATATCCTTCGTTAAATATATCCAAAGCCAGTTTCGTTATCTTAATAACATTAAGTGTTTCATCCTGTTGTGCTGGCATTTTAGCATAAGTTGCGAAAGCAGATGCAATAGAGCTCATCGTATCTATCTGTTGTATTAAACTATCGCTATACTCTTTCATTTTTTCATAAATATTTGGATCATTTGGATCAAATTTTCGTTCAAAACTTTGTACCGTTAGACGCATTGGGGTTAAAGGATTTTTAATTTCATGTGCAACTTGTTTTGCCATTTCTCTCCATGCTGCTTCTCGCTCATTAGTGGCCAATTGAGTCGCACTACTTTCTAATTCATCAATCATTTCGTTATAAGCATTGACCAAAGTTGATACTTCCTGAGATCGAAGCGGAATCAATATTTTTTTATTTCTTTTGTCTATCCTCGTTTCCTTGATCTTCTCTGAAATTGTATTTAAAGATCGAGTGATGTATTTAGATAAAAAATAAGCTAAAACAACAGCAAACAGAAGCATAAAAATATAAGCGATTCCTAATCGTCCTAAATATTCTTTTAGTTCCTTATTTAAAAATTCATCATCTTCTAAATAAGGTAAGTTTAGAATAGCAATGGGTTTAAAGTGAGTGTCTGTGATATAGGTAAATGATGATTGGTATTCAAAATCTTTTTCAATAAACTTTTCTATAAAATGTTTATCTACCGATTTTTTTAAACCCTCTAAAGCTTGAGAAGAAATTTTTGAATGAATGGTGTCTTCAATAAAAGAAGCTTGCGAGGAAATTAAAAGAGAACCTTCCAAGTCATATAAAAAAATATTTAATTGATGAATATCTTCAATTTCATAAATTTTATTTTTAAATATTAATGCAATTTTATCGGTCTCAACAGGATAGGTTGTGTTTTTAATTACATAATCAATATTTTCCCGGATAGCGGTTTCCTTTCTTATTAATCGCTCTCTGTGATAATCTTGTGTATTTTCTCTATATTGAAAAACCGTAACCACAACAATAAGAATAGATGCTCCTATTACAAGAAGAATCATTGATAAGAAAATACGAGATCTTAGAGATCTATTTAAAAAGCTCATTTTTTTATTTTAAAATTGATTATATCAACAATCAAACCAATTAGTGTGCTAATTAGTATTTCCCTCGGTAAATAAGTAGTTTAAGTTTAATGAATTAAATTCTGCGTTAAAAGCCTTAATCTGATTTGAGACAAGCATGTTAAATTTTTCTAATTGTAAATTAATTTTTTGAGTTAATTCATCTTTAACAGCTATATCTTGTTCTGTTGGAGGGAAATCTCCCATACCAACTAAACTGTTTAAATGAGCAAGTTTATTGGTTAGTTTAATTGGAAAATTTAAAGGGTCTTGTCCACTTTTGTTTTGAGTTTGATATAAAGCTTTTTCAATTTTTGAAAATTCTTCACTTAAGTTTTTAGCTTTTTCTTTTAATTCATCTACCCGTTCATCATGTTTATATTGTTCTTGAAATGTAGTTAATTGTTTATTAATGGCTCTGATTTTTTTTATAGATTTATGAGCATTATCTACCGTTTGATTAATGTTTGTAATAAAATCAAACTGTTTTTGCATACCTGTAACATCTGTTTCAGAATTTGGATTTGAAATTATATCTAAACTTTGGGTATAAATTTTATCCTCAACACTTAAAACCACTTTATAATCTCCTGGTACCGCTTTAGGAGCATTTAAGCTTGCCCACCAAAATATCATCCCATCAAACATTTCAGCTGAATTACCTCGAGTATTCCATACATAATAATTGGAGCCTTTCTTCACATTAAAATTATCTTTTTTGTTTTTTGTGCTTACCGTTTTTATAGTATCGTTTTTTGAGTTTAAATAAGTCAATTTTATTTCTTTTTCTTCCGGATTTTTAACATAAAAATAGGTAATAACTCCTGAGGGATGATTAGTTCCGGTTGTTAAAGATTTGTCATTTGAAGATCCTCCCATTCGGTAGGTCTCTTTAGGTTTAAATAATATATTTTCTTCTTTATCGACATCTAAAGCCTGATGTAATAAACTTAAATCATCTAAAACCCAAAGACTTCTTCCTTGTGTAGCAACTATTAAATTATTATTCTTAACTGCTAAATCTGTAATTGGAACAATCGGTAAATTTAATTGAAGAGGTTGCCAGTAAATTCCTTCATTGTTTGAAAAATAAATTCCTGTTTCAGTACCAGCGTACAAAAAACCTTCTTTTACAGGATCTTCTCTTAAAACTCTTGTAAAATGCTCATTAGCGATGCCATTAGTGATTTTTTTCCAAGATTTTCCATAGTCAATTGTTTTATACAAATAAGGTTCAAAATCTCCAGTTTTATACTTTGTCCCAGCAACATAACAGGTCCCCTCATTATAAACAGAAGGCTCTATACTGTTGATCATCATCCATTCTGGCATGTCTTTAGGAGTAACATTTTCCCAAGTATTCCCATCATTTCTTGAAATATGAATCAATCCATCATCAGATCCTGTCCATAGAAGCCCTTCTTTAATTGGGGATTCTGCTGCTGCAAAAATGGTACAATAATATTCAACTGAGGTATTATCTTGTGTAATAGGCCCTCCTGATGATTTTAATTTAGTTGAATCATTTCTCGTTAAATCTGGACTTAATACGTCCCAACTTTCACCTTCATTAATGCTTACATGGACGTGATTAGAAAATGTATACAGTTTTTTGGTGTTGTGTTTTGAAAAAAATAGTGGAAAGTTCCACTGGAAACGATATTTCATATCTTCTGCTCCATGTCCCATTGGATTATCAGGCCATACACTTACACTTCTTGTAGTTTTAGTTTTATGATTGTACCTCGTTAAAAAACCATCATAGCTACCTCCATAAACAATGTCATTATTTTCAGGATCAATGGTGATATGTGCACTTTCTCCGCCAGCTGTTTCATCCCAGTCATCTTCATCAATATTCCATCCTTCGTTTCTATGAGATATCCGGATGGTTGAATTATCTTGTTGTGCAGCATAGATTCGATATGGAAAAGAATCGTCTGTAGTAACTCTATAAAATTGAGCCGTTGGCTGATTGTGATAAGTACTCCATGTTTCGCCACCATCATAGGTTGTTTGAGCACCGCCATCGTCACCCATCACCATTCTTTTTGGGTTTTCAGGAGCGATCCATAAATCATGATGATCTCCATGGGGAGCGTTAAAAGTACTATATGTTTTTCCGCCATCTGTGCTTTTATGATACCTTACATTTAATACATAAATAACTTCTGTATCTTGAGGATCAGCATAAATACGAGAATAATACCAAGCGCGTTGTCTTAATTTTCTTTCGCTGTTAATGAGCTTCCAGGTTTCGCCTCCATCAGTACTTTTATAAACACCACCTTTATCTTTATTTTCGACTATTGCCCAAACTATATTGTTGTTTACAGGCGAAACTGTAACTCCAATATTTCCTAAAATTCCTTTAGCAAATCCTTCATTTTTTGAAATTTCTTTCCAAGTTTCTCCACTATCAATACTCTTCCAAAGTGCAGAACCTTCACCACCACTACTCAAACTATATGGCGTTCTTCTTAAATTCCAAGTAGATGCATATAGAATACGTGGATTGGTAGCATCCATAATTAAATCGACCGCTCCAGCATTTTCATTTACAAAAAGCTTTTTCTCCCAGGTTTTTCCTCCATCGGTACTTTTATAAACACCTCTATCTACTGTAGGTTTGTATATATTTCCTAAAACAGCTGCGAATACCGTATTATGATCTCTTGGATGAATTACAATTCTAGGGATGTGCCGACTTTTTTTTAATCCAATATGCTCCCAAGATTGTCCGGCATTTTCTGTTTTCCAAACTCCATAACCTGACGAAACATTTCCTCTCACAGTAGATTCACCACCTCCAACATACATTACATTTGGGTCATCTGTACTTACTGCAATAGCACCTATAGAACCCCCAAAATATCCATCTGAAATATTTTCCCATTTTCTACCTCCATCTACTGTTTCCCATACACCACCACCAGTAGCTCCAAAATAAAATAAATTTGGTTTATTAGGAACACCAGCAACTGCAGCGCTTCTTCCTCCTCGAAATGGACCAAGAAGTCTATAAGTTAAAGCATCATAATACGGTTCTTTTTCGGATTGAGAATAAGTGATTTCAGATTGAATTCCGAAGAAAAAAAAGAATGCAATTCCTAATAATTTAAAATTTATTGGTTTCATGGTCATAAGAAATTTATTAAAGGTATGAAATTTAATACCTTCTATACAATTAGATACTGGATAACTATTATTTAATCGTCAAGATAAACATGTTTTAATACTTTTAAGTCCTTGTCATCATAAGGAATACTGGTTAATACATGCTCTATAGCTTCTATCCTAGCTTTGGTTTTCCTATTGGCTTTAATTACTTTCCAAGGAGCAATTATTGTATTGGTTTTAGAAAACATTTTATCTTTATAATCTGTATAATCGTCCCAAAGTTCTAATGCTTTTTTATCTAAAGCACTAAACTTCCATTTTTTTATAGGACTATCAATAATATCTTGGAATCGCTTTTCTTGTTCGCTTTTAGAAATTGAAAAATAAAATTTAATGAGACGAACTCCAGATTCAGTTATCATTCTTTCAAAATCATTTACTTGATTCATGAAAATGTCATATTCTTGATCACTACAAAAACCATTAACAGGCTCTAAAATTGCTCTATTATACCAACTTCTATCAAAAAATACCATAGTCCCTTTCATAGGTAACAAATTAATATATCGTTGGAAATACCATTGCCCAATTTCTTCGTCAGAAGGTTTTGATAAAGCTACTAATTTAAATTCTCTTGGGTTTAAATGTTCCGTGATTCTTCTTATAGCACCTCCTTTTCCAGCTGCATCACGCCCTTCAAAAACAAAAACTATTTTTTCGTTATTATTTTTAACCCATTTTTGAAGTTTAATTAATTCTTCTTGTAATTGAATCAATCTATTTTCGTATCGCAAATATCTAAGTGTTCTAGAAATACTAATATTTTCTCTTGATAAGAAAAGCTTTAAACCTTTTTTTTTATTTAGTAGTTTGAGGTCTTTTTCAGTGAATTTATCCTTCATTGGTATCTATTTTCTTTAAAGTTCTATGATAACGTTGCACAATATTTGGGTCTGTTAATAAGGTGGTGCCAGCATTTCCTTTCCCTTCATACTCAAATCTAGAAAGTAAATATCGCAAACTTTCCAAACGCGCTTCCTTTTTGTTGTTTGTTTTAATTATGATCCAAGGACTAAATGTAGTGTGAGTATTAGCAAACATTTGGTCTTTATAATGAGTATAAATATCCCATTTATTTTGTCCCTCTTGGTCTACAGGACTAAATTTCCATCGCTTTAGTGGACTTGCCAATCGAGATTCAAATCTTTTTAATTGTTCCTCTTTTGTTACCGAGAACCAAAACTTAATTAATAGAATTCCATCTTCATAAAGCATTTTTTCAAATTTAGGGACATGAATCATAAACTTGTTATATTGTTCTTTAGAACAAAACCCCATAACAGGTTCAACAATTGCTCTATTATACCAGCTTCTATCAAAAAACACAAGTTCCCCTGGGTTAGGCATTTCTTTAATATACCTTCTGAAATACCACTGGCCTTGTTCTACTTCTGTTGGTTTGGAAAGTGCCACTACTCTTCTAGCTCTCGGATTTAAGTGTTCTGTCATCCTTCTTATAGAACCCCCTTTGCCTGCAGCGTCTCTTCCTTCAAATATAATACAAACCCTTTTTTTATTTTTAGTGACCCATTTCTGAAGATTAACCAATTCGGCTTGCAACTTAAAAAGCTGTTCTTGATAATTTAAATCACGTAAAATTTCTTCTAATTTTACAGGAGAAATATCTGATTTAACGAGCTTTAAAAATTCTTCTTTATTTATTTCTCCATTCTCAAGAGATTTAAAACTATCTAATGTTAACATACGTTTATATTGCTATTTATATAGGCCTTAATTTTTAATAAATTTATTGTTTCTTTATTAAAACAAAAAGAATGAACAAAATAGGGCTTTTAGTTTTACTAATTGTAATAAATTCTTCCAAAGTTATCGCACAACAAATAACTCCAAAAATAGCTTTTTTGGAAAAATGGGAAAACTCAAAAAGTTATCTTATTGCTATTGCCGAAAAAATGCCTGAAGAAAATTACGATTTTAAACCTACCGAAAGACAAATGAGTTTTAAGGAACAATTAATACACATTAATGAAAATATGGAATGGCTCAGCACAACTTATTTTACTAATAATGAGTATAAGAAAGAAAAAAAAGAACTGTTAGAAACAAAAAAAGAAACAATTTTAGCCTTAGAAAATACTTTTGATGTTGTGCTTGAAATTATTACAAATACTCCTGAGGAAGAATTAAATGAGCCAGTTGATTTTTTTGCAGGAGCCAAAAGTAAATTACAAATATTAAATCTACTGCAAGATCATGTAACGCACCATAGAGGACAGCTTATTGTTTACCTAAATTTAAACGAAATATACCCTCCAAAATATAGTGGTTGGTGATTTATAGAAATTGCCTACTTAAAGGTTCGCCTCTTGGCCGGTAGTTTACATCTAAAAAATGGTTCTTGGATTACAAATCTCCTTATTAACAACAATCTCTTTTTTAATTTTACTATCTTTATAGTTGCTCCCCGATTGCAATAACTAAAATATGTTGAAAAGAATCAAACTAGAACACGTGTTGTTTCTAGATATCGAAACAGTTCCATTATATGCTAATTTTTATGAATTAGACGACACCTCTAAACTACTTTGGGACCAAAAAACCAAATACCAAAGAAAAGATGAATTCTCACCAGAAGAATTTTACGACAGAGCTGGGATTTGGGCAGAATTTGGGAAAATTATTTGTATTTCAGTAGGGTATTTTGTGTTTAAAGGAGATAATCGAAATTTTAGAATAACCACTTTTCACGGAGAAGAAGATTCAATTTTAAAAGAGTTTAAAATACTACTCGAGACTCATTATAACAAACCTTATCATTTGTTATGTGCTCATAATGGTAAGGAGTTTGACCTTCCATATATAGCAAGAAGAATGATTATCCATAAAATTGACATCCCTTTTAAATTGAATTTGTTTGGAAAAAAACCTTGGGAAGTACCACATCTAGACACCTTAGAATTATGGAAGTTTGGAGATTATAAAACCTATACTTCTTTAAAATTAATGACTCACGTTTTAGGCATCCCTTCTCCAAAAGATGATATTGATGGAAGTGAAGTTTGTGATGTTTATTATAAAGAAAAAGATATAGATCGAATTATTCGCTATTGTGAAAAAGATACCATAGCAGTTGCACAAATAATTCTAAGATTAAGAAATGAAGAACTGCTAGAAGAAGATGAAATTATTACGCTTTAAGGTCTTTTAATTTTAACTGAAGGTTTTTATTCCCGTTCCATTCATTTTCATCGATAGTATAAGCAGCTTTAAATGGTTTTTTGTTTTTAATAAGCTCAATTTGATCACCCATACCAAAACCAATTCCTACTATTTTTCCTTTCCCATTTTGAGTGGCAGTAAATCGTAAATGAGATTTGTCTTCCCCTACTTGTTTTCCATAACCTGTATCCTGCATATCTTCAGTCATAAAAACGGGCGTCATATTATTTGGTCCAAAAGGTGCAAACTGACTTAAAATCCTATAAAATTTGGGAGTGATATCCGAAAGACTAATTTGTGAATCGATACTAATTTCAGGTATGAGCATTTTCGGGTCGATAGTTTCTTCAACTACTTTTTCAAACTGAGATTTAAAAGCAGCATAATTTTCTGGTTTTAACGTTAAGCCGGCAGCATATTTATGGCCTCCAAATTGTTCTATAAACTCTGAACATTTTTCCAGCGCATTGTATACATCAAAGCCTTTGACACTTCTAGCTGAAGCTGCTAGCATTTCACCACTTTTAGTAAAAACCAAAGTAGGACGATAGTAGGTTTCTGTAATTCTAGAAGCAACAATACCAATAACCCCTTTATGCCAATTCTCATTATAAACAACAGAAGTAAATCTATCTTGCTCCTTATTTTCCTCTATTTGAGCAAGTGCATCAATAGTAATCCGTTTATCTGCATCACGTCGATCGGTATTGTAAGTGTCTATATCAATGGCATATTCAGCTGCTAAATTAATATCGGTTTCACATAGTAACGTAACTGCATGATTACCATGTTTCATTCTTCCAGCTGCATTAATTCTTGGGGCGATAATGAACACGACATCGGTTATGGTTAGTTTTTCTTTTTTTACTTGCTTTAAAATAGCTTCAAATCCTGGACGGGGATTTTCATTTATAACTTTTAAACCATGATAAGCAAGTATTCTATTTTCTCCTACTATGGGCACAATATCAGCACCAATCGCAGTTGCTACTAAATCTAAATACAAAACTAAATCATTAATGGTTTCTCCTTTTTTAGATGCCAATGCTTGTATGAGTTTAAAACCCACTCCACAGCCACATAATTCTTTAAAAGGGTACTCACAATCTTCTTGTTTAGGGTCTAAAACTGCCTTTGCTTTCGGAATTTCAGCTCCCGGTCTATGATGATCACAAATAATAAAATCAACTCCTTTTTTAGTAGCATAAGCTACTTTATCGATGGCTTTAATACCACAATCTAAAGCAATAATTAATGAAAAATTATTGTCTTCAGCAAAATCAATTCCTTTATAGGAAATCCCATAACCCTCATCATATCTATCTGGAATGTATGTGGCAACATTTGGGTAAAATGACAACAAATAAGAAGACATTAAGGCAACACTTGTAGTACCATCTACATCGTAATCTCCGTACACTAAAATGTTTTCTTGATTTTCAACCGCTTCTTCAATTCTAGCAACTGCTTTTTCCATATCCTTCATTAAAAAAGGATCATGCAAGTCGTTTAAATCGGGTCTAAAAAAGTTTTTAGCTTCTTCAAAAGTCTCAATTCCCCGCTGTGCTAATAAAAAGGAAGTCGTCGAATCGACTGCTAACTCCTGAGATAAACGAGCAACTTTACTTGGATCTGGTTTTGGTTTTATAGTCCAACGCATAAAGGCATTAAATTAAGATTAATCTTATAAAAGGGAAGTTGTAGGTAAAAGTAACTAGAATCCTATGTATGACATTAAAAATTAAAGCTTATTCATTAAAATGAATTGCAATAGTAACCTCAGCAAAGGCTCTGAACATTTTAATTACGCCACAATAACGTTCTTCCGACAACGAAACTGCTTTTTTAATCTTTTCTTTGTTTAAATCTGTTCCTGTAAAGTAATAATCAATACTTACTTTATTATAATACTTTGGGTGCTCCTCTGTCAATTCACCATTTACGATCACTTTAAAATCCTCAATTTCAACACGCATTTTTTTAAATAAAGACAATAGATCCAATCCTGTGCAACCCCCAAGAGAGGACAACATTAAAGCTTTGGGACTCAATCCTTGATTGCTTCCTCCTGAATCTGGACCTGATTCCATTAACAGATTTTTTCCCAGAGGATTATCAGACTCTAAAAGCATCTTATTTTTCCATGTTGTCGTTACTTTATGTCCCATCTTTTATTAAGTTTTATACTTTACAAGTTTACGAAAATGAAAGCTTATAAAAAACTAATGCATTTTGTGTTTGAAAAGATAATTATTTCTTGCCTCCAACTACCAAGACTATTTCGCCTTTAGGAGGTTTTACTGTATAATAAGCTAAAACTTCAGTGGCTTTACCACGAATAGTTTCTTCGTGTAATTTGGTAATTTCTCTAGATACTGAAACTGACCTGTCAGAACCAAAATACTCTACAATATGGCCAAGTGTTTTAAGAAGTTTATGAGGAGATTCATAAAAAATTATGGTTCGTGTTTCTTCTGCTAAAAGCAATAGTCTAGTTTGCCTTCCTTTTTTAACTGGGAGAAAGCCTTCAAAAACAAATTTATCGTTTGGTAAACCACTATTTACTAAAGCAGGTACAAAAGCCGTAGCTCCTGGTAAACAATCTACCTCTATTGCAACTTCAACACAAGCACGGGTTAATAAAAATCCTGGATCACTAATTGCAGGAGTGCCTGCATCACTTATTAAAGCGACCGTTTCTCCATTTATAATTCTTCTTACTACATGATCAACCGTCTTGTGTTCATTATGCATGTGATGAGATTGCATGTGTGTAGAAATATCGTAATACTTTAGTAATTTTCCACTTGTGCGAGTGTCCTCGGCGAGTATTAAATCCACTTCTTTTAAAACTTCAATAGCTCTAAAAGTAATGTCCTTTAGGTTGCCAATTGGAGTAGGTACTAAATAAAGTTTACCCATCATATTAGTTAAATCGTTTTTCAATTATTGATAAAAAACGATCGGCATATTCTTCTTTTCCTTCCCAATTATTATAATCTGGCTTAATATTATTTTCAACAAATAAAGAGGCTTCTTTAAAAGTAGTCATCGAATTTATCTGTGATAAAACTCTGGTATAATCATCTGTGTTATTTTCAAAAAGATTTTTTATAAAAGTGATGCGATCGTTAAGTCCTATATTAAGCCCTTGGTTTAATTTGTCGTTTATAGATTTAGGTTTGTTTTGAATTGATTTTGTTTCTTTTTCAGTATCAATTTCTTGTTTTCTTTCAAATACTAAGTTTTCTTGATAGGAAGCTGCAAACTCTTCTAAATCATTTTTAAAAGTTTCCTTCTTAGGAAGTATTTCTTTTAATAAATCTTCCACTGCGGAACCATCAGGGTCATTTTGACTGGGCATTTGAGCTACTAAATCTTTTATTTTTTCCATTAGAGGTTCTACCAAAGCATCTTCATGAGATGGTTGTGGAACAGGATCTGGATCTTGAAACCAATTTTGTTCTCGATAGGTTTTGGAATCAGTTGCAGATCTTTTTGGTTTCTCAAATTTGGTTTCTTCACTTGATTTTAAAAATTCTAAGACCGTTAACTTTTCATAAAGCTGAATTAATGTGTGTTTAGTTTTAATAATATCGATGTCATTTTCTGAAGCAATAATGCTCTTGGCAAGTGCGTTTATCTGGGATAGGACTTTCTTCTTCATAACTTATTAAAATAAAGCAAATTTTCTGTTTTGTTTTTATAAATTTACACAACCTTTATGTAAACGTCAAGTAATTCTGTTTTAGTTTAAATTAATTTTATGTTTCTCGAAAATACCGTTAATCAAAAAGAACAATTTGGATGGATTGAAGTCATCGCAGGCTCTATGTTTTCAGGCAAGACAGAGGAATTGATCCGAAGATTAAAACGTGCAAAATTTGCTAAACAAAAAGTAGAGATTTTTAAACCAATGATCGATACTCGATATGATGATAAGTCGGTAATTTCTCATGATAGTAACGAAATTCATTCAACTCCGGTTCCTGCCGCAGCAAATATTCCCATTTTAGCAGACGATTGTGATGTCGTTGGTATTGATGAAGCTCAATTTTTCGATGATGAAATTGTAAAAGTTTGCAATGATTTAGCCAATAGAGGCGTGCGGGTAATTGTTGCTGGATTGGATATGGATTTTAAAGGTAACCCGTTTGGCCCTATGCCTTCATTAATGGCAACTGCTGAGTATGTAACTAAGGTACATGCAGTATGTACCCGAACCGGAAATTTAGCAAATTACAGTTACCGTAAAGCTAAAGGTGATGAATTGGTGCTTTTAGGAGAAGTAGATGAATACGAACCTTTAAGCAGAGCGGCTTACTATAAATTAATGATTCGAGAAAAAATTCGGAAAATGAATGTTCAAGAGCCTGAAGATATTTCTAAAAAAAAGAAAAACTAAGGGATGCCAAAAACCATTGAAACTGTTTTAGAAATAAATCTTACCGCGTTAGGTGAAAATTATCATTATTTAAAATCTAGAATAAAAGATTCTACAAGGATATTGGGGGTTGTAAAAGCCTTTGCCTATGGAAGCGATGCTTTAATTATTGCAAAAGAATTGGAGGCTTTAGGAGTAGATTATTTAGCGGTAGCATATGTGAATGAAGGGGTTGCCTTAAGGGATGTTGGTGTTAAAACACCTATTTTAGTGCTACACCCTCAACCTGAAAATTTTGAAACTCTTATACATCGATGTTTAGAACCTAGTTTGTATAATGAAAGTGTACTAAAGCAATTTATAAAAATAGCTTCTGACAAAAAACAAATCAACTACCCTGTTCACCTTAAATTTAATACGGGTTTAAATCGATTGGGATTTAATGAAGCCGAGGTGGATAAAATTGTTTCAAAGTTAAATGCGACAAGCAATATAAAAGTTACTTCGCTTTTTTCACACCTAGCGGCTAGTGAGGATCTCAAAGAAAAATGTTTTTCAGAATCTCAAATAAGTACCTTCAGAAATATTGCAAAAAATATCTCAAGTAAATTAAGCTACCAACCCAAATTACATATGTCTAATACTTCAGGAATTTTAAATTATCCTGAAGCGCAATTCGACATGGTTAGAACTGGAATTGGTCTTTATGGTTTTAGTAATATTCCCGAAGAACAAAAAAACTTTACACCAATCGCAACATTAAAGTCAGTTATTTCACAAATTCATACTATTAAAAAAGGAGATAGTGTTGGGTATAATAGAGCTTTTAAAAGTGATGGAACTATCGTAACAGCTACAATTCCAATTGGTCATGCAGATGGTATTAGTAGAGCATATGGAAACGGTAAAGGTTGGGTAATGGTTCGCGGAATAAAAGCTCCAATAATAGGAAATGTTTGTATGGATATGATAATGATAAATGTAACAGGAATTCTTTGTGAAGAAGGCGATGAGGTAGTTTTATTTGGGAATGACAATAAAGCAGATTTACTTGCAGAAACAATTGATTCAATTTCTTACGAATTATTGACAGCAATATCACAAAGAGTAAAGCGTGTCTTTTATCGGAAATAAAACTTAGTTTCAACAATCAAATAATTAATTTATCATATATTGTAATTAACAATAACCTAATTAATTTATTATGTTTAAGGAATTCAAAAAATTTATCATGACTGGCAATGTAATCGATTTGGCAGTTGCAGTTTTACTTGCTGGAGCAGTTGGCTTAGTTGTAAAAGGCTTTGTAAGTGATATTATGATGCCGATTGTTGGGCAATTTACAGAAGGAATCAATTTTGCCGATTTAAAATATGTCTTATCTCCTGCTTTAGTAGATGCTGAAGGAGTAATTACAACTGCAGAAAATGCAATTATGTATGGTAATTGGATCAATTCAATTATTAACTTAATTATCGTTGGATTTGTTTTATTTATGATTGTTAAAGCATACAATAAAACAAAAAAACCTGTTGAAGAAGCACCTGCTGCTCCAGCTGGTCCAACTCAGGAAGAATTATTAGCTGAAATTAGAGATCTTCTAAAAAAATAATAAGCACGTAGAACCGCTACACTGCACATTCTAACTAATTAATTTCAATTTAAACCATCCTTCGAAAGCGGATGGTTCTTTTTTTAAGTATAATTTTTAAAAGTTTAGTAATCTATGACCTATTTTTGCGTTTTAAAGTTGTAACCTTTAATATCATCTAGTTATTAACTAAACATTCATATGAAAATAGCAGTTGTTGGAGCTACCGGAATGGTAGGAACTATTATGATTAAATTATTGGAAGAGCGTAATTTTCCTGTTTCAGAAATATTATTAGTAGCTTCTGAAAAATCAATAGGAAATGAATTATATTTTAATGGAAAGACGATAAAAGTAATCGGTTTAAAAGACGCTTTATTTAAAAAGCCTGAGATTGCTATATTTTCCGCTGGTAGCACTGTATCTTTAGAATGGGCTCCTAAATTTGCGGAAGTAGGTACGACAGTAATTGATAATTCATCAGCTTGGAGAATGGATTTATCGACGAAATTAGTGGTGCCAGAAATTAATGCTTCCACATTAACTGCCAATGATAAAATCATTGCCAATCCTAACTGTTCCACTATTCAATTGGTCATGGTATTAGCGCCTCTTCATGAAAAATACAGAATGAGACGGGTGATTATTTCAACATATCAATCGGTTTCTGGTACTGGAAAGAAAGCGGTTAATCAATTAGAAAATGAGATAAGTGGAGTTCAGTCCGAAATGGCTTATCCATATCCAATTCACAAAAATGCGCTTCCTCATTGTGATGATTTTGAAGAAAATGGTTATACAAAAGAAGAAATGAAATTGGCTCGTGAGCCTCAAAAAATATTAAACGATCGAAGCTTTTCAATTTCTGCAACTGCTGTTCGAATTCCTACTACAGGGGGTCATAGCGAATCTGTAAATGTTGAGTTTAAAAAAGACTTTGAGATTAACAATGTTAGAAAGATTCTTCATGAAACCCCGGGGCTAATTGTTCAAGATAATCCAGATACAAATACCTATCCAATGCCAATTTATGCCAATGGTAAAGATGAAGTTTTTGTTGGTAGAATTCGAAGAGATGAAACACTAGAAAAAACCTTAAATATGTGGATTGTTAGTGATAATTTAAGAAAAGGAGCCGCAACAAATGCCATCCAAATTGCTGAATATATAATTGATAAAAAGTTTATTTAAAAATAGCTTAAATTATATTTTCTGTTTCTGTTAGATGTAAATAAGCAAAACAAGGGGTTTTTAAGATACATTAGATTAAACATATTATTGGTTGAAATCAAGCATGCTAAACATAATTAGATTAGCCAAGTAATTACTTTGTTTTCATTTTCTTATTTATGAAATCTTCTCTATTTTATATTGCTGATATAAAAGAATTAAACCTATAATTGGTATAAAAACATCACTCCAAAAAATAATCCCTGCATTACCTGGATTAAAATTATGTTCAGTAATCATTTGATAAATATGTCCTCCAGCAGCGCCCCACAAAAAACAAGCTGGACCAATAATACCGGCAGTTCTAAAGCTAATATTTGATTTAAAAGCTATAAAACCAATAACTGCAAAACCCAAGCTAGCAAAACCTACCTCTAATTGAAAAGGGCTATTTTCCCAGCCTATAAAAGAAGCGGACTTCGCTGAAAAAAATACATGCATAATAAAATTATACAAAAAACTTATTCCAATATTAAATAGAAAGTAATATGAAAATAAAGCTTCAATTATATGTTTTTTTGTTAATGATTGCTTTTTTATAATTAGACTTACAACAGAAAAAATAAATCCCAAAATTAAAAAAGTAAGAGTGAAGTTATAAATAAAATAAGTTATAAATTTTTCCATGATATTAATTATAGAGTAAAGATAGCAAATTATTTTAAATAGGTGTTTTTCTATGAATTAAACCATTAAAAATTAGGCTATTAAAAGTACTTTATAGACTTTCCCACTAAAATTGAATTGATCTCCTTTTGTTTTTCCTAATAAGCACATACCAATAGGTGAATTGGGTGCAATGCCTAAATAAATTAAATTATTCGTTTCTAATTTACCAACAGATATACTCATAAAAAAATTGGCTTGATTAGTTTCAATAATACTACCTAATCGAATCGTTTCTGAAGCTAAGCTTAAGTTAACTTTAGCTAATTGATGCATCACTTTTTCTATTTCCCTTAATTGATTCCCCGCATTTTCGCGTTCAATTTGAAGCATTGCTCTTCCAGTTTGATGCTTATCTCCACTAGTACTTTTAGATTCTTCTTTTAAAGAATGCTCGATATTGGAAATCGTTTTATTAATACTAATATACCTTAACTTTATAAGATCCTTACATTGCTGTTGTAATTTAAATTTTAATTCCAGCGTGTCCATGTAGTTTATTTTAATTTGAATAAGCTATCGTTTTTATTTCTCTTCTAGTCCAAATTTAATAAAAAAAAAACCGAACCTTTTAGGTTCGGAGTTTAAAAATTTTTATTCTTCCTCTTCTATTTCGCTCATTTCAAAGCTATCCATAAAAGCAGTAGTAAAATCACCTGTAACATAATCTGGATGATCCATCAGTTGTCGATGGAATGGAATTGTGGTTTTAATACCTTCAATCACAAACTCATCCAATGCTCTTCGCATCTTACTAATAGCCTCTTCACGGGTCTGAGCAGTGGTAATTAATTTAGCAATCATAGAATCGTAATTAGGCGGAATAGTATATCCAGCATACACGTGAGTGTCTAACCGAACTCCATGTCCTCCTGGAGAATTTAATTCTATGATTTTTCCTGGACAAGGTCTAAAATTATTAAAAGGATCTTCAGCATTAATCCTACACTCGATTGAATGAAGTTTTGGGAAATAATTTTTTCCAATAATCGGTATACCTGCAGCAACTTTAATCTGTTCTCTAATTAAATCGAAATCTATAATTACTTGTTCCGTAATTGGATGTTCTACTTGAATCCGAGTATTCATTTCCATAAAGTAAAAGTTTCGGTGCTTGTCTACTAAAAACTCAACAGTTCCAGCCCCTTCATACTTAATGTATTCCGCAGCTCTTACTGCAGCTAATCCCATTTCTTTCCTTAACTTTTCAGTCATAAATGGACTTGGAGTTTCCTCGGTAAGTTTTTGATGACGCCTTTGAATGGAACAATCTCTTTCACTTAAATGGCAAGCATTTCCTTTACTATCTCCTATAATTTGAATTTCAATATGTCTAGGTTCTTCAATTAATTTTTCTATGTACATGTCGTCATTTCCAAAAGCAGCTTTACTTTCATGACGAGCAGAATCCCAGGCATTTTTCAAATCTTCTTCTTTCCAAACAGCTCTCATACCTTTTCCTCCGCCTCCAGCACTAGCCTTAAGCATAACTGGATAACCGGTTTTTTTTGCAACTTTAATACAGGTTTCAAAATTTGGTATGGTGCCTTCACTTCCAGGAACACAAGGTACTCCTGCTTCAATCATAGTGGTTTTGGCCATTGCTTTATCCCCCATTCGATTAATCATGTCTTCAGAAGCTCCAATAAACTTAATATTATGTTCTTCACATAATTTTGAAAAATTAGCATTTTCAGATAAAAAACCATAACCAGGATGAATAGCATCAGCATTTGTTATCTCTGCAGCAGCAATAATATTAGGTATTTTTAAATAGCTCTCGCTACTTGATGGCGGTCCGATACAAACCGCTTCATCAGCAAAACGAACATGAAGACTTTCGGCATCTGCTGTAGAATAAACGGCAACGGATTTAATACCCATTTCCCTACAGGTCCGAATGATACGTAATGCAATTTCTCCTCTGTTGGCAATCAATATTTTTTTAAACATAATTTCAATAAATTTCAAAATGTTCAATTACTAACCTAAATCTATTAAAAGTTATATAATTGACAATTTTAGATTTGATTAATTAAGATGGGTCTACCAAAAATAAAGGTTGATCAAACTCTACTGGAGTTGCGTCATCAACTAAAACTTTTACTATTTTACCTGTAATTTCACTTTCTATTTCATTAAAAAGTTTCATAGCTTCAATAATACATAAAACATCACCGTCTTTAATTGAATCTCCAACCTCTACAAAAGAAGGCGTATCTGGAGAAGATTTTCTGTAAAATGTACCAATAATTGGTGAATTTACAGTGATGTATTTTGAATTTTCAGCTTCTACTGGGGGTTTAGTGTCTTCTTGTGTTTCGGTGTTTTTTGTAACAGGTGGCAAGGCTCCACCTTGAGGTGCCATTTGTGGCATTTGTTGAATATAAGTTGTTTCTCCCTTAGCATGGTCTTCAACAGTTTTTATTGTAATTTTCACATCATTCATTTCAAGTTTAACTTCAGTAGCTCCAGATTTTGCTACAAACTTGATTAAATTTTGAATCTCTTTTAAATCCATAGTATCAGTTTTAGTTTGTTCTATTAATTAGGAGTCGTATGACCAAGTAAGGTACATAGCTCCCCAAGTAAATCCTCCTCCAAAAGCAGCGAAAACTAGTTTATCGCCTTTTTTAAGTTTTTTCTCATATTCGAAAAGACATAAAGGTAATGTTGCCGATGTTGTATTTCCGTATTTATGAATATTTTTCATCACTTTTTCATCAGGCAGGTTCATTCGTTTTGAAGTAGCTTCAATTATTCGATTGTTAGCTTGATGAGGAACCAACCATTGAATGTCGTCTCCAGTTAAATTATTGCGTTTTAAAATTTTTTCTGATACATCAGCCATTCTTGTAACTGCAAATTTAAAAACTGTTTTTCCATCTTGAAAAACGACATGTTGGTTATTATTAACAGTTTCTATTGACGAAGGAAGTAATGATCCACCAGCATCAATTTTTAAAGAATCTCTTCCGTTACCGTCTGTTCTTAAATATTCATCTTGGACTCCTAATCCTTCAAAATTTGGCTCAAAAAGGGCAGCTCCTGCGCCATCTCCAAAAATAATACAAGTGGTACGATCCTTGTAATCTATAATCGATGACATTTTATCTGCACCCACCAAAAGTACTTTTTTATAACTTCCAGACTCAATATATTTTGCCGCTATAGACATTCCAAAAAGAAAACTAGAACAGGCTGCCATTAAATCATAGGAAAATGCATTTTCCGCTCCAATTTGACTAGCTACATAAGCTCCAGTAACGGCAACTGGCATATCAGGTGTCGCTGTCGCCATAATAACCATATCAATTTCTTTGGGATCTGTATTGTTTTTTTGAAGAAGATTTTTTGCAGCTTCTATAGCAAGAAATGAAGTTCCTTTATCTTTATCTTTTAAAATTCTACGTTCTTTAATACCTGTTCGAGCAGTAATCCATTCATCATTGGTATCTACCATGGTTTCCAATTCTTTATTGGATAAAACGTATTCTGGGACATAGCCTCCTACAGCTGTTATTGCTGCTGTGATTTTACTCATGTGTTTGAATTAATTTCACAAAAAGAGGCAAAACTCCTCTAAATTGAACGAAAATTACTAAAAATTAGTCAAAAACGGATCAAAAATTAATAATAAAACAAAAAACGCTCACATTTTTGTGAACGTTTATTTATTTATAGTTTATTATTACTAAGCTACTTCTTCAACAGCGTCTATTACTATTTGACCACGGTAGTACAATTTACCTTCATGCCAGTGAGCTCTATGATATAAGTGAGACTCTCCAGTTGTTGGATCTGTAGCTATTTGAGGCGTAGTTGCTTTGTAATGTGTTCTTCTTTTATCTCTTCTAGTTCTTGAGATTTTTCTTTTTGGATGTGCCATTACTTAATATTATTTGTCTGTTAATAATTTTTTTAATTCGTCCCACCTTGGGTCTGTTTTTTTATCTTCACTAATTAGATTTTCATCTTTATTACTAAGCCCTAATTCTTCTAGTTTATTAAGTATCTCTGAATGCAGTGTCCCATCTTCAATCCCTGGATGAATTCTTTTTGTTGGAACAGCCAACACAATCGATTCATAAACATATTGCTGAATACCAAATTCATAACTTCCATGAGGTATGATTATTAATTCCTCATTTTCATCGTTAAACTCATCGCCAAATTGGACAATAAAATCAAACGAACCTGAAGTGTCTTGATCATAAGGTTCATTTGTAATGTCACAGTTTATATTTACAAAGCCATTGAATGCTAAGGTAAACTCTAACATGGTGTTTTTTTTAATCAGCAGTACATCTAGATTAATAGCTACACTATTAAAATCTTCATACTCAAAATACTCAAAGAACAATTCACTTATTTTGAAGTCAAACCGGTGTTCTCCTAATTTTAATCCCACAAATGGGATAATAAATTCTTTCAATTTCTTCATAATCACTCACCTGTTAAACACGGCATCCTTACAAATAAGGCGGGTGCAAAGATAAAAAAATATTTAAACAGAATAGATATTTTTATAAATCTTTTTATTGTTTAATTTTTTATTCATTTAATTAATTAATTATAATAACTTTAAAAGTAGAAATTAAAGTATTTGAAGGGGTTATATACAGCAATAAAAACTGTGAATATTACCTAAATAAACGAACAAAATGTTAAAAAAACAGTGCCAAATAAAAGCTATTTCTTTTTATTATGAAATTCTTTTTTTTGTATTGTTATTTCTAATGAATTTTTTTTAAGATTCTTGTATTCTTCCCTCTTTTTAAAAATTTCCATTGCGGTATAAAGAGCTTCTTTAAACGAATCGTTATTAGCTATATTCTTTCCTGCAACATCAAATGCAGTTCCATGATCTGGAGAAGTTCGAATTTTATTTAATCCTGCAGTATAATTTACACCTTTACCAAAAGAAAGTGTTTTAAAAGGGATTAACCCTTGGTCATGATAAGAAGCAATAATTGCGTCAAACTTTTCATAATTTCCAGAACCAAAAAAGCTATCTGCCGCATAGGGTCCATAAACTAATGTTCCTTTTTTATAAATATCATCTAAAGCAGGCCTAAGTATAGTATCATCTTCGTTCCCAATAACACCATGATCTCCATTGTGTGGGTTAATACCTAATACTGCAATTTTTGGCTTTCGAATTCCGAAATCTTGTATTAATGTATCTTTAATTGTTTTTATTTTTCGTTCTACAAGTTCTTTTGTAATGATTTGCGAAACATTTTTTACAGCAACATGATCTGTTAATAAACCAACTCTTAACGAATCTCTTATCATCAACATTAAACTTTCTCCTTCCAATTCTTTATTTAAGAAATCAGTATGACCAGGATAATTAAAATCTTTAGATTGAATACTTGATTTATTTATTGGAGCGGTAACCAATACATTAATCTTGTTATTCTTAAGAGCAGCTACAGCAGATTTAAAAGATTTGATGGCATAAGCTCCCGTATTTAAATCTTCTTTGCCAAAATTTATATCGACAGGTTCATCCCAAACATTGAAAACGTTAATTTTATGGTGATCAATATTTTCAATTTTATCTATTCCATGAAGAGTGCATTCAATTTCATATGCCTTTTTAAAATAAGTCATAATCTTAATGGAAGCAAAGATTACAGGAGTAAAAAAGTCCAATATTCTAGGGTCTTGTAGGGTCTTTAAAACCACTTCACTACCAATTCCGTTTAAGTCGCCTATAGATATACCTACGACTATTTTATTTTGCTTATTCATTCGAGTTAGATCCCTTAATTTATCATTACTTTTGTTGTACAAATGTAACTAAATGGAATTATGTTTACAGGAATAATTGAATCAATGGGAGAAATAATTTCTCTTACAAGTGAAGGAAGTAATGTTCATATTGAAGTAAAAAGTAAAATTACTCATGAATTAAAAATAGATCAAAGTTTAGCTCATAATGGAGTTTGCCTCACTGTGGTTGAAATCAATGGTAATAACTATATTGTTACTGCTATTAAAGAAACTTTGGAAAAATCAAATATAGGAGATCTTAAAGTTGGTAATTTAGTTAATTTAGAAAGATCAATGAAACTTCAGGAACGTTTGGATGGTCATATTGTTCAAGGTCATGTTGATCAAACTGCAATATGTACAAATATTCTCAAAGAAAAAGGAAGTACTTACTATACGTTTCAATATAAAGATACTTACAGCAATGTAACCATAGAAAAAGGTTCTGTAACCGTAAATGGGGTTAGCTTAACCGTTGTAAATTCAAAAGAAAACGAATTTAGTGTTGCTATTATCCCTTATACAGTGGCACATACGAACTTTAAAGAGTTTGAAATGGGAACTAAAGTTAATTTAGAGTTTGATGTTGTAGGAAAATACATAAAGAGACTTACACAGGGTTATTGATTTTATATTTTATGCCTCACGTAAGGTCTTAAAACAATCAGTATAAAGCTATTATCACCTAAAGGTGGTTTAGATAGACTCCTTCGACAAAGTATATCTGCTCAACCTAGATATTTGACTAAGCGTTAGTTCTATTAAAGAAATACTATTTACAAAAAACGCACTAAGATTAATAATTTGATGAATTAAACCATATTAATTGATTAAAATAATACGAATACATTAAACGCTATATTACTGACTAACGGTGCTTTTATAAATTTCAAAGTTTAAATATCAAACATTAAAGCCTCTAAAATATTGACAAACTACATATTATGACTATACATATGAAGATGAAGCTCTCGGGTATTTAGTATTTTGCTTAAGAGTTTGATTTTCTAACAAAAAACCAATTCAACTTGTTACTAAGAGTTTTATAGGTTAATGCTATAAAAATTGAGTATTAATTATTTTTGTTCGATAATCAAATATCCTTTGTAGTTGCTTTTTTATAAGTAAATTATGACTCCATCTTCCAATTAAACCAAAAGGTAATTTATAGCTTACCTTGTCAATTATCTTACAGTTATTATCATCTATTTTTTCAAATATATGTTCGTGATGCCACATTTTATATGGACCAAACCTTTGTTCATCTACAAAATATTTTTCAAAATCGACACAAGTAATTTCCGAGACCCAATTAATTCGGATGCCTTTAATTATGCTTACTTTATAACTTATAATTTGACCAGTATATACTGGTTTTGGTTTACCAGATGTAATTAAAAAATCCATTTCTGGTGGAGTTATTTTTGCTAAATTTCCTGGTGAACTAAAAAACACCCAAGCTTTTGACACAGGTATTGGCATTTCAACGACAGATTCTAACGTGTATATGTTTGAATGACTTTTAAAAGATAATGCCATCGTAGCTATTTATTATTTATTTGCTTATTCTTAAGGTTTTCAAAAATCATTAAGTTTCCAAATAATAAAGAAAAACAATAAGCAACATCTTCTATTGGGATGGTATGAATTCTAATACCTAGGTTTTCTGAATTATTATACCAAACTACTGGAGATTCAATTCCAGTGATGCTTCCGGTCAATATTCCATTTACAATTAAAAAGGGAATTAAAATGATTAAAAATGTAATATAAAAATGTTGTAATAGTGCGTTATTGTGTATCAAACCTATTAGTGAAACAACTATTAATACCATAAAACTTGCAACTGTATAGCTTTTTGAAAAATTGATCAAAACAAGTGTAATACTTGTTATAATTAATACAATTGTTATATAATTCGTTGTTCTTTTCTTTAGTTGATAGGATGGGAGTAAATACAAAAAAGCATAATGAATAAATAAGCTGCAAAAGGGGATAATTAAAAAAAAGAGCCATTCTTCAATGGGCATTTTAAAAATTTTAAGCCCCAAACAATAGTCATAATTAAAGCCCCATATTCCTGCCTTGGTAAAAAAATGATCCCAAATCAAAAATACAATTGCCACAATTATTGTAGAAAAAGAAAACTGTTTCCAATATTTAATAACATCAAGAACAAAAATTGAATACAATAATGGAACTAAAACAGATCCTAAAAGAAGGTATAGGTATAGTTCTTTCATGATTTTTTAATGGGTTTTTTAAAATATTTTTTAGGGACATTAAGCATCCCAAAACATTCTCCATCTTCTTTATTTAAATGCTTGTGATGTATTTTATGAGCTTTACGAAGTCCCAATAAGTATTTGTTTTTTGTGTGTTTAAACCATTTAAACCGTTGATGGATCAACACATCATGAACTATAAAATAAGTAATACCGTAAGATAAAATACCTATGGCTATAAAAAATTTATAGTTTAATTCTGGATGGATTCCGAAATAAAATAAAGTGATGCTTGGAATGGCTCCAATAACAAAAAAAGCATCATTTTTCTCAAAGGTATTTTGGTACCTAGGTTGGTGGTGATCTTCATGCAAAACCCACAGAAATCCATGCATTATATATTTATGAACGAACCAAGTAATACCTTCCATAATTCCATAGGTAACAATGGAGATTAGTATATAAAATAAGATTATCATTTTCTAAAATTTTAAAATATTCTGTTTTAAACCATTTTTAATTTAAAATTAAAATAGGACACTATTAATAAATACATTTTTTTTGGATTTGAAACTCGTATCCTTTTTTCCTTTAATATTGCTGAAGGTGTCTTCTCTATTTTATATAAGAGATTAAAGTAATATTTATACGCTACATAAACTGCTAATTTTGCTTCTTTGGGAAGATTAACGATTCCCATATAAGCTTCTTCAAAATCTTTTTTAATTTCAGTTAACACCTTTTTTTTATCTGTTTCGGATAGTTTTTTTGGATTAATATTGGGGAAATAGGACCTATTTAAATTTTCAAAATCTTCATTAAGATCTCTTAAAAAATTTACTTTTTGAAATGCAGAACCGAGTTTCATGGCCGGTTCTTTCAAATTAAGGTACTTTTCCTGATCACCTTTAACAAATACTTTTAAACACATTAAGCCTACAACATCAGCAGAACCATAAATATATTCATCAATTTCTTCTTGATTTACATATACTTGTTTATTTAAATCTGCTCTCATACTTTTAAGAAAAGATTCAACCAATTTTGCATCAATATTATATTCTTTAACTGTTTTTTGAAATGCATTTATAACAGGATTTGTGCTAATTCCTGTTTCCATAGCATATTGATACTCTTCTTCAAATCGATTCAACAACTCTTCTTTAGGATATCCTTCAAAACTATCAACTATTTCGTCAGCTACTCTTACAAATCCATAAATATTATAAATAGCTTGACGAATATCTGGAGCTAATAGGCGAACCGCAATTGAAAACGAAGTGCTGTATTTCTTGGTAATTAATGTAGCACTTTCATTAGAAATACTATCGAAGAGCTCTTTCATTATTTTAACTGTTTTATTATTAATTCTGCTACAAGTTTCCCGGAAACTATTGCTGGAGGAACTCCCGGACCAGGAACAGTTAACTGCCCCGTAAAATACAAATTTTTAACTAATTTACTTTTTAATTTTGGTCTAAGAAATGATGTTTGCATAAGTGTATTAGCTAATCCATAAGCATTTCCTTTATATGAATTATAATCTTTGATAAAATCACTTACACAAAAAGATTTTTTATATATAATATTTTTTTTGATTTCTTGTTCCGTAATTAATTCTAGCCTATCTAAAACAATATTAAAATATTTTTCTCTCAGTAGTTCTGTATCTTCTAAACCAGGTGATAATGGAATTAAAATAAAACCATTTTCGCATCCTTCAGGAGCTGTGTGCTTATTAGTAATTGAAGTAAAATTTGCGTAAAATAAAGGGTTAGAAGGCCACTTGGGATCTTTATAGATTTCTTTAGAGTGCAAATCAAAATCAGTATCAAAAAATAAGTTATGATGAGCAACATTTTTTAGTTTTTTATCAAAACCCAAATAAAAGAGTAATGAAGATGGAGCTAATACCTTACTTGACCAATATTTTTCTGAATATTGTCTCAAAGACTTAGGGAGTAATTTTTCTGTGTGGTTATAATCAGCTCCAGATAATACGATATCCGAACTTAGTATTTTATTATTAACTTCTATTCCAGTTGCTATATTATTGTCAGTAATTATTTTAGTAACATTTGATTTGTTATGAAAATTAACTCCAAGTGACTTAGCGATACTTATCATAGCATTTACAACATCATAAAACCCATTTGTGGGCTGCCATGTACCAAGTCCAAAATCTGCATAGTTCATGAAATTATAAAAAGCTGGCGTATTAGAGGATTCAGCTCCAAGAAACAATACAGGAAACTCTAATATGGACCTTAGTTTAGGGTTTTTAAACTCTTTGTGAACCTCTTTTTTTATGTTTGTAAAAAAATATCCGACCCTTTTAATTGTGTCTATTGAAACAAGCTCTAATGGGTTTAAACCAGGCATTTTATAGAGCATTTCTGTTACTGCAATTTTATAATTTTCTTTTGCTTTAGAAATAAACTTTTCAAGTCGTTTAGAACTTCCTTTTTCTTCTTTTTCAAAAACTTTATAAATTTTTTCCAATGAGTCTGGAATTGCAATAAAATCTTGTGCGCCAAAATATACATGATAAGCTGGGTTTAGTTTTTTTAATTCATAAAAATCTTTGGCTTCTTTATTAAAATCTTTGAAAAATTTCTCAAAAACATCTGGCATCCAATACCAGCTAGGGCCCATATCAAACGTAAAACCATCATCTTTAAATTGTCTTGCTCTACCACCAAAATCCTCGTTTTTTTCAAAAACAGTAACAACGTGTCCAGCTTTAGCTAAATAACAAGCTGCTGACAATGATGAAAATCCAGAACCTAAAATATGAATTTTTTTACTCATTTTTTTTTTTTAAAAATAGGAAAAATCCCTGAAGAATTTCTTCCTAAGGGATTTTAACACCAAAAAGTTAACAACAACTTCTTTTCTTTTTCAAACGTATAATTATTATTTTTTTAATAATTTTTTTGTGCTCAAAATACTATTTCCTTCAAGAATTGTTACTTGGTAAAGACCCGTAGACAAGCTGCTAACGTCTATTGAATTATTTGTTGAATTAATTCTATTATTTAAAATAACTCTTCCTTGAACATCAGTAATACTGATTGTTAATTCATCTACATCTAAAGATTTAAAATCAAAGTTTAATTGATTGTTTACAGGGTTTGGAAACATAACAAATGTACTTTCATTAAAATCCTCTATTCCTAAAGTTGCGGCTGGTAATGGTATTAAATCACCACCACTTGGTAAAGATACCCACAAACCAAAAGATGCTCCATCTGAGTTTTGAGAGGGATCTAAAAATCCACTTGCAATGACTGCTAATGCTGCTCCTTCTAAACCTAAAGTGGCTAAAGGTGCTTGGTAGGCAGCAACTCCTGATCCACCTGCATTTATTTGTACTACATAATCATCGGTAGGTAATTCTAAATATCCTGCAAATTCTGTATAAGAAATATCATTTATAAGAACACCTGCTCCCAAACCTGTTTCAACAACTTGAACTGTTGGAGCGTCTGTAGATCCATGATGTACCAATACATCTGTATTTGTTGGATCGGTAGCAGCTTCTCTACCCATTGGGTATATTTGTAATCCAAATGACGGTGCTGGATTATATCCAGAAGCACTAACAATTCCATCAGCTACTAATACATAAGTTTCACCTCCTGCTAGTGTGACTTCAGCAGAATATATAGCGTCTTCTACACTTGTACTTCCGGCTGGTGCAACTGATAAAACTATCTCTTCTCCCGCTGGAGCTTCAATAAAGGGAGATGCAGTTCTAAATTCGAAATCTTGAATTAATAAATCTTCATTCAAGTAAACATCTACAAATTCTGCAGCAGCATCTGCTGAGTTATGTATTGCTTGTACTCTTGCTGTAGAGGCAGAAGTTGGTAACATAATCAAATTTCCACCAACCGGCAAGGCGGCATACAATCCAAAGGCTGCTCCGTCTGAGTTTTGGGAAGGATCTAAAAATCCACTAGCCACAACAACTAGTGCTACTCCTTCTAGACCTAAAGTGGCTAGAGGTGCTTGATATGAAGCAACTGTAGTACTTCCATCTGCAGTTCTTACTTCTATAGTGTAATCAAATGGTGGCAACTCTAAATATCCTGCAAATTCAGTGTAAGAAATATCATTTACAATTGTTCCAGCCCCTAATGCTGTTTCTACAATATCAACCATTGGAGCATCTGTAGATCCATGATGTACCAAAATATCTGTATTTGAAGGATCGGCAGCAACTTCTCTTCCCATTGGATAAATTTGTAATCCAAATGATGGTGCTGGATTGTACCCAGATGCGCTTACAATTCCATCTGCAACTACTACATATGTTTCGCCTGAAGCAAGTGTTACCTCAGCAAAATAAATTGCATCATCTACGCTTGTGCTTCCAGCTGGTGCAACTGATAAAACAATCTCTACTCCCGCTGGAGCATCAATAAATGGAGAAGCAGTTCTAAATTCGAAATCTTGAATTAATAAATCTTCATTTAAGTAAACATCTACAAATTCTGCAGCAGCATCTGCTGAGTTATGTATTACTTGTACTCTTGCTGTTTGTGCGTAAAAATATCCTGTTACAGCAAACAGGATCATAAAAACAATTAATCTTTTCATAGTATATATTTTTTTTACAAATGTAAAGGTATAAATCGTTTTGTTCAGCAAATTTAACATTTAATTAAACAATTTGATTGCAGACAATTTTTTTATTTTAAAAAAAACATTCAGATCAGGCTATAACTGGGTTAAATTGTATTTTGGGAATTCAAAAAAAATAGACTTAATATGCATTTTTCATTCTTACAATGATAAAATTATAATTATTCGTAAAATTAAGGCTGGATAACTTGACTCTTAATTAGCGATTAAGTCTTGTAATGATGTTTTAAAAATAATCTTTTTATTTTTATTTTCTTTAGAAAAATCATCCCAAATGTTACCCACAATAACAGAAGTATTTTTGTTGTTAGTTATTAGTTTTTCAACATTACCTAAAAACATTGTTTTCTCTTCGGTAGAGGTATCTAACATAAAATAGGTGATCCAAGTGATTCTTTTAATTTGAGAATTAACATAAAATAAATTGTCAAAAGGAATACTTTTACCAAGATATACAGTTCTTTCTCCTTTTAATTTTAAATAATAATTTAAAAAGAATAGACCTAAATCATGAATTTCTCCAAAAGGAAGAAATAAAACATTTACAGGTTCCTTAGTTGTTTCAATATTGGGCAAAGCAGCGGTGTTTAAAGCTATTTTTTGATATATTAGATTAGATATAAAGTGTTCATGAGCAGGCTTAATTGAATTTGTTTGCCATAATAAGCCCAAATGGTTAAGCAAAGGAATGTACGTCTTTGAGAAAATCTCAATAAATGAATCCTTTTTTAATAATTTTAAATAGATGTTTTGAAATAAGTTCTCATCAAAAGTGAACATACATAACAACAAAGAGTTTATTTCATAATTATTAGAAAAATCACTTAAAGCAACTGTTTTTGCTTCTTCAGATAATAGATCATCAGATAATTTAGCAATTTTGGAAATCTTATAATTATTTTTATATAATAAACTAATATTTAATATCTTTTGTAGCTCAGAAAGGCTGTAAACTCTGACATTTCTATTTATTCTAGAAGGCGTCAATATGTTATATCTCTTTTCCCATATGCGAATGGTATGAGCTTTGATACCTGTTAAAATTTCAAAATCCTGAATGGTAAAAGTATCTTTAATTTTGTTCATCAATTCAAACTATTTAATAAACAAAAGTAAGGTTTTTAATTAAATTACAAAATTAATTCAGAAAAGTCTATTAAATTCACTAATTATTATTTTAAATTTTAGTGTTTTTCGTATAAAAATTATAGCGAATTACTAATTTTAAAATATTGATTTATAACACCTTACAAGCTTTTTATATATAAATAATAAAGGTTATCGGTATCCAATTAATTTAGTCCAGAAATGTAACTTAAATTGCTTCGGTATTTATAAAGTAGGTGTATTTTTGCTAAAAAGACCAAAGTAAGAAATAAATGGAAATAGTAGAAGCATTTGGATATTTAAGTGCCTTATTAATTGGTATATCTCTAGGTTTAATAGGGGGCGGAGGGTCTATTCTAGCAGTACCCGTTTTAGCTTATTTATTTGCTGTAAATGAAAATATAGCTACTGCTTATTCTTTATTTATTGTCGGTACTAGTTCTCTAGTTGGGGGGCTCAAACAACATCTTAAAGGTTATGTAGATTGGAAAACGGCAATTGTTTTTGGTATACCCGCAATTGTGGGAGTTGCATTAGTTAGGTACTATGTCGTCCCCGCTTTGCCTGATGTTTTTTTTAAAATTAATGATTTTGATTTTACTCGAAGAATGGGGATGTTGGGTTTGTTTGCTTTATTAATGATTCCAGCAGCTTTTTCTATGATTAAAAAACATGAAGTTAAACAACAAAATAGTGATGATGCGACTAATTATAACTACCCCTTAATTTTAACTGAAGGTTTATTAGTTGGAGGGATTACTGGTATGATTGGAGCAGGTGGAGGATTTTTAATCATTCCAGCTCTTGTTATTTTAGCAAATATCAACATGAAAGTTGCAATTGGCACTTCATTAGTTATTATTGCCTTTAAATCATTACTTGGGTTTTTCTTGGGTGATGCGTTAACAATGGATATAGATTGGAAATTTCTTGCTGTTTTTACTGGAATCTCTTTAGTTGGTATCTTTATAGGTAGTTATGTAAGTAATTTTGTTGATGGCAACAAACTTAAAAAAGGCTTTGGTTATTTTATATTTGTAATGGCATTTTTTATTTTTTATATGGAGTTTTTTATAAAAAACAAATAAGCAGTTTGTGCTTTTTAAAAAGGTTTGTCATCCGAAAAATCTTTTTATGTGTCCATAAAAACCAAGTTGCTAAAGTCCACATAAAATATATGTTTTCAATAAACACAAGATAAAAAGTATTAAAAAGTTTGCGGTTATACGACAGATTACTTTAGTCTATTTTATTATTAATAAATCCGATAAATAAACACAATTAATCTTACTCATATTTACAAAATATTAAAATAACCAAAATGAAAAAATTACTTTATATAGTATTAACATTTTTAATACTTGCTTGTAGTGATAATGATTATAATGACAATATTACTGATGCTTGTAACGGTAATAACTCTGTTTATTTAGCTACTAATGGAGTTACTATAAAGGCCTGTGAAAATTCAAATGTGGGGGATCAAGGAGTGATAGATGGCATTACATACACTGTAGTTGACCAGGAAATGTTACTAGAAATGGTTGAAGATGGAGAGGATGTAACCAAATTAGCGACAACAAAGGTTAATTTTATGTCCTCTATTTTTTTTGATAATTCTTCCTTTAACCAAGCTATTGGTAATTGGGATGTAAGTAATGTAACTAGTATGGCGGGGATGTTTAAATTGGCTGATTCCTTTAATCAACCCATAGATAATTGGGATGTGAGTAAAGTGACTAATATGATATTTATGTTTTCAGGTACTACTAATTTTAATCAAAACTTAAGTTCTTGGAATGTTGATAATGTTATAAGTTGTTCTGATTTTAGTACCGATAGCCCTCAATGGACCGAACCAAAACCTAATTTCAGTAACTGTAATCCTTAGCTAAATATACCTATTAAACGTGGTGGAAAAGATTTATATTATACAATTACAGATTTTGAAAAGCTTGAACAATAGTCATAAAATAAATTGTCAGGTGAAAAAGTTACTAGTCCACAATCTGTTCTCCAAGAGGTATTACTGTAAATATTTCTAAACAGATTTGAATCATCTTAATTATCATCACTACAAACAACGATTATTAAAGCTAAAAATAAATAGATAAGTTTTTTCATTGTGTTGATTATTAGCTATAATGTAAAAAAAGTAGTATAATTTATATAAAACTATTAAGTGTATTGTATTACACCTATTATTTAGATAATAAAAAAGGCTATCAACTTAATGATAACCTTTAAATTTATGCAATCAATATATATGACAATAAAACTGAATCTACTTGATAATAAGCTGAGGTATTATATAAATAATACTCTTTTAAGCTGAACCTCAATTTTCGGTTTTAGTTATTTTTAAGATGTTTTTTTAACGTTTTAATGCTTTTTACGTAAATATAGTTATTAGGTGTTGAGGTTTCATAGACCTCAACGTAAGATGAATTTTTTCATATTTATAATAAAAATCTATAGATCAAAAAAAAATACAAATTATAAAAAAAATTATTACTTTTGTTGTACAATTAATATAAAACCTAAAAAAATGAAAAAAATTATTTATTTAATTTGTCTATTAAGTACAATATCTGTCAACGCTCAATATTGTGCGTTTTTTGATTTTGAAGCAAATGAACCTGAAATGGTAGTGTCAACTATTGAAGGAATGATGGAAACCGGTTGGGGTAAAAATATTCAAGGTACAAAATCTTTGTTTGCTTTTCAATTCAACGGAACTAATAAAGCAACTCATTCTGTACAGTTTTGTTTTCCTGATGAAACAGCTTTTTCTAACTTTTTAACCTCTTGGAGAAATTCTGTTGACGCCCAATTATTTGGAGAAAAACTTGGGAAATTTACAGAGAATATTTCACAAGCACTTAATATGCCATTATGGTATAAAAACGACTGGGCAAATGACAATGTCTTTATGATATATCAAGTGGATGTTTCAAATCAATCTTTATACCTAAATGAATTTATAGAATTTTCTCAAAAAATAGCCAAAAAATTAAACGCTGAAAGTAATTCCTATGGTTTAGGTATCCCAATTATTGGTAAAACAGCTGAATTTTCACACTTTATTTGGATTGGTTCTCCTGATGTAAAAAATGCATTAACAAAAGCTAAGCAAATGTTTTCTGATCCTTTGTTTGATGATTTTTCTAATAACGTTTCAAAAATAAGTAAATTTGTAAATTCAACTCTTATGTTGCGCATAATGGATTTTTAAATTTTCTAATACCATTTATAAAATAAAAACCTACTAATCTTGTTTAAGTAGGTTTTTTAATTTTAACTTTTATTATAATAAATTAGAGTAGCTACTTTTTTGAATTAATTAATTAGCTGTATATGGTGTTCATAGCTTCCATGTTAGTTTCTTGTAGTTGTTAATTGTCCTTTGGCCCACATATATTTTAATGTTCCACCTATTATTTTAAATAAAAATAATAGGCGTGATAGGAAAATCAATTAATCTTTGTGAATACTCTTATAATTTACTACTTTAGTTTAATTACTAATAATCAACACAATGAAAGAAAAAATTAAAAGTACTGTAATAAGTATTTTAGTATGCTTATGCGTATTTGCTGCTATCTATTTTATTGTTCTGTCTTTAAACGCATTTCTTAGGTAATTCTATTAGCTGTCTGCTTATGTCTTTAGTTTTATATTGAATAAATGATTCTAAAAAATCCTTTCTAAATTATTAGAGTGGTTTTTAAATGTTATTGTTTCGTTTTAGGTGGTTATAACGTATTTTATTTTCCGTTTGAAACTTGTTTCATAAAGGGCACTATTCGGTAATCATCGTTAATGACTCTTTTTGAGGGTTGGTAATGGCGAACAACGATATTAAACACACCTGACGGGTTGTTAATATCTAAATTGTTCGGGGAATCAGCACCACAACCAAAACTAACGGTATATGTTCCATCTTCATTTGCCTGTGCGGTATTCGAACTGTAATTGGCAAGATCATTAAACATAAAACCTTTTTTATCATAAACGGTGATAGACCAGAAGGCAATATTTTTTGGGTCTTCAAAGGTCAATTCATAACAATTATCTGTCGAATAGTTGCCTGATGTTTCATAAATGTTATCAATCATTTGCGCACCACCCCAACCAAGAGCAGCGCCTAATTCATACTTTTCTTGGGTGAATAGTTCAATGGATGAATCATTAGGATCTGTAAACATACCTTTTGTAGCGTTGACGAATCCGTCTCGCTTTAAAACTTCCGGCATTTTAGCTTTTAAAGCATTTTCTACTGTTGTGAAAGACTCTTCATTCACAGAGTTAGCTGTAAATGGGTTACTTGAATTAGCATTAATACTCATTTTATCCTGAATTTCTTTTACTTCTGCTTCGCTAAAAGTAGCATCAAGACGAATTATTACATATAAATGGGTGCCAGTATGAGTGTTCAAATCAAAGGTGCCTGAACCGTATTTCATTGCTTGAATCCGATGATCTTCGGTTACCGGCTGGATAGACATATATTTTCCTTCTGGAATTTCAGGCATTGTTATACTTGCTCCTTTTGATACATCAATAAAGGCCATGGAATAGTAGGTATCTCTATTCATACGGACAATAGGCTGGTCATCAGTAGGTGTTAATTGGTTGGTATGAATAAAAGCGTTCACCCCTACTAAGTCTTGCTTTTTTAGTAATTGTCGTGACGTTTCATCTCTAGGGTACGTCTCTGGAGTAACGGTTCTTCCATCTTTACTAAAAAAAGTTTTTTCTGTGGTTGCAACTTGCACCGTTTTTGTTGCTTCTTCTTTTTTGTTTGATTGGCAACTTATAAGGATAATAGTTGTTGTAACTGCTAAGATTATATGTTTCATAATAATTTAAATTTTTTTGTAAATTTAAATAATTATGAAATAAAATAAAAATCTGAAGCTATTTATGTTTTTAAATTTTAATAGACTGGATTTATAAATTGTCCTGTTGAAAACTCCTTACGTCTCTTTATGTAAGTAATTCTAAAGTTAATTGGACATAACCCCTTTTTGTTTTGTTTGCTAGATTTAATAACAAACAAGATTGATAGTTTTTTACTTTTCGTTACCAATTGGTTTTAAGTTAAACAATTGGCATACAATTCTGATTATAAAGTGGGTCTCTCGAAAATAAAAGTGGGTCACCTAATAGGATACCTTTTTTTTCAAATAAACTTGACATTTGGATTTTCTTTGGAAAGTACAAATAGTGCAATAAATGCAACTATGATAAACTCTAAACCAAAAAATCCAACCTAAATAATTAAGTTGGATTTCTTTAAAAGTGGTCCCACATGGGCTCGAACCATGGACCCCCTGATTATGAGTCAGGTGCTCTAACCAGCTGAGCTATGGGACCGACATTCAGATTGCAAATTTAAAACTCTTTATATATTCCGCAAGCTATTTTATTGTTATTTTCTGTCTTGACATAATTCAACCAATACACCCGCTGTAGATTTAGGATGTAAAAATACCACTAACTTGTTATCTGCGCCCTTTTTAGGGGTTTCGTTCAAAATAATAAATCCTTCATTTTTAAGCCGAACTATCTCAGATTGTATGTCTTCTACTGCAAATGCAATGTGATGCACTCCCTCTCCCCACTTTTCAATAAACTTAGCTATTGGACTATCCGGATTGATTGCTTCTAATAACTCTATTTTACTATCTCCAACCTTTAAAAAAGAAGTCTTTACTCCTTCGCTTTTTACCTCCTCCGTTTTATAAGGAGAAGCTCCTAACAAACTAGTGTAAATTTGATTTGCATTTTCTATACTTTTTACTGCAATCCCAATGTGTTCTATTTTTTTCATAGTTAATTATCTAAAACATTACAAAAATAAGAATTCTAAGGGGCTTTTTACTTTCAAACTAGCTATTTAAATGGTCATTTTTATTAAATGTAGTATTTTTGCAATATGAATGAAACTAATAGGCAAAAAAAGATTGCGGGAGTGCTACAAAATGATTTAGCGGTAGTATTACAAAAAATGTTGCTTGAATCAGGGCAATTAGGGATTATTATTTCGGTTTCTAAAGTTACCGTTACTACAGATCTTTCATTATCAAAAGTATTTACCAGTGTTTTTCCGCCTGAAAAATCTGGTTTAATTGTTAAAGAGTTAAACGAGTTAAAGCCTAAAATTAAACATCAAATAGCACAAAAAACGAAACACCAGTTTCGGAAAATGCCAGATTTAGTGTTTTACAATGATGACTCTCTAGAGTATATAAACAATTTAGAAAATGCAGTAAAAGGGAAAGAAAACCCTATTAAGGATACTGATTTATTGGATAAAAGAAAAAAATTATAATTGAATTTACCCCTCTACATTGCAAAGCGTTATTTATTTTCAAAAAGCAGTAAAAATGCAATTAATATTATTTCAAAAATTGCAATTTCTGCAGCTGTAGTGGGATCTTTAGCATTATTTATAGTATTATCTGGGTTTTCTGGTTTAAGAGGTTATAGTCTTCAATTTACCAATGTTTTTGATTCAGACTTAAAAATATACCCAGCGAACGGCAAAACATTTTCACTTTCTAAGTCTTCGGAAGAGAAACTGAAAAAGACAGAAGGTATTGAAGCCTTTTCAAAAATTATTGAAGAGCGTGTGTTTCTTCAATACCGTGGGAAAAACCTAATTGCTCTGATTAAGGGAGTGGATGAAAATTTTAAAAATGTGATTCCGGTTGATAGTATTTTGTTTTTAAACAAATGGTTAACACCTGATAAAGATGAAGTTGTAATTGGACTTGGTATTTCACAAAAACTATCTATGGGAGTACTTGATTATGGTAACTTATTAGAAATTTATGTGCCCAAATCTGGAACTGGACAAATAATAAATCCAACAGATGCCTTCACAAAAAGAAAAGTTGTTGCTTCTGGGATGTATAGTGTAAATTCAGACCTAGACAGTAAGTATGTGTTTTCTGATATCGAATTTGCTCAATCTTTATTAAAATTAGATGCTACAAAAGTTTCGGCCTTAGAGTTAAAACTAGCCCTAAATGCTAATTCAAAAAACATTCGAAAACAACTAAAAGCTGTTATTCCGGATGAAATTATTATCAAAAATAGGATACAACAGAACGATGGGCTTTATAAGATGCTGAATATTGAAAACTTGTTTGTTTATATTTTTGTTAGCTTAATAGCTGCAATTGCTATTTTTAATATTGCAGGGACCATTATTATGACCATTCTTGAAAAAAGAAGAACAATTAAAACGCTTTCCTCTTTGGGATTGACAATTAAAGAAATTAGAAAAATTTTTTTTTACAAGGGAATGTTAATGACCTTAATCGGTTTATTGATAGGCCTTTTATTTGGAGTTATTACTGTTTTTTTACAACAAAAAATTGGGTTTATTCCAATAACGCCTAGCTTGCCTTATCCTGTAAAATTAGAATTTATTAATGTGGTCATTGTATTTATTACCATCTTAGTGTTGGGTGGTTTTGCTTCAAAAATTGCGGCAACGAAAGTTTCTGAAAAACTGATTTCTTAGGCAAAATGAAACCCTTTAAATTTTTCTGCAACTTCATCAAGTGCTTTAAAAACATCTATTGACTCGTCACTCGTTACCATTTTCATCCTATATTCCTTAAAATGTGGAATGCCTCTAAAATAATTGGTATAATGCCTTCTGGTTTCAAAAACTCCTAACTTTTCACCTTTCCAGTCAATTGCCATTTGTAGATGTCTTTTTGCGGCATAAATACGCTCTTCCATGGTTGGTTTTGACAAATGTTCTCCCGTTTTTAAATAATGCTTAACTTCTCTAAAAAACCACGGATTCCCTATACTAGCTCTGCCAATCATTGCGCCGTCAAGGCCATAGACGTCTTTCATTTCTTTGGCTTTTTTAGGAGTATTAACATCACCGTTCCCAAAAACAGGAATGTGCATTCTCGAGTTGTTTTTTACTTCAGCAATGGGAGCCCAATTAGCTTCTCCTTTATACATTTGTTTTCGTGTTCTTCCATGAATAGAAATTGCTTTACAACCAATATCTTGTAACCTCTCAGCAACTTCTACAATCTTTATGGTTTCTTCATCCCATCCTAAACGAGTTTTTACAGTAACAGGCAGCGAAGTGTGCTTTACCATGGCTTCTGTTAACGAAACCATTAAGTCAATATCCTTTAAAATTCCTGCACCTGCACCTTTTGAAACTACTTTTTTTACAGGACAACCAAAATTAATATCTATAATATCTGGTTTAGAAGCCTCCACAATCTCTACACTTCTCAACATCGATTCTAAATTAGCACCGAATATTTGAATTCCTACTGGACGCTCCTTTTCATATATATCTAACTTCATGACGCTTTTAGCAGCATCACGAATTAACCCTTCCGAAGAAATAAACTCTGTATATACAACATCTGCACCTTGTTCTTTACATAATGCACGAAAAGGAGGGTCACTTACGTCTTCCATTGGCGCTAATAATAAAGGAAAGTCGCCAAGTTCTATGTTATCAATTTTAACCATATGTTGCAAAAATAAGTAAATTAATATGCATCTTTTTATTATGAAAAAACCTTTTTATATTTTCTAGCTATAAACAAGCAATAAGCCTGATTGTACGTTTAGAATTCTCGTCTTTTTATTTTGATTAAAATTATAAGACAAATCGGTTACTACCAATAATATGAAAAAACGATCAATAGAAACTTGAAATTAAATTAAAATTACTGCATTGGTGAAGGTTTGAAACATGAAGACAATTTAAGTTAGATAAAATTGATATTTAATCGTGTGGTTAGAGTCGAAAGGAAAAATCAAGGCTCGTATTTTGAAGTCATGGAGGCGTTTTAGTTAATCCAACCTATTTTCTTCGTCAGTTTTATAGTTTCTTTTATTACTTATTAATTTATAATTTCCAAAATTATATTTAAAACCAATCCTTACTAATCTTGATTCAGGTTTAGCGAAATAACTATTATCCTGATTGTAATACCTTGAATTTAAGGGAATATTATTGGTGTTAAAAATATCATCTACACCGAAACTTATGCTAGCTCTATTTTCCCAAATTGATTTTCTAAATGAAATTGAAAACACAAATTGGTTTTTATAATTGATAGACCCATAAATCATATTAGACATATAGCTTGTACTGACATCACTTGTGAAAGTTTTGTCTTTTGATAAAGTTAAACCACTATACATTTCAGCGTAAAATCCATAAGTTTGGTTGGTATAGGTTTCTGCTGCTGGACTATATGTAGCGTAAAATTCATTTTGTAAATAATAGGTGGATGTATATACCGATAAATACCACCAAGAAAATAGCGAAGTAGTATAAGAAATATCAAAACTATAATTAACATCTTTAATTATGTTTGTATCAATGTTTTGAGTAGTGCTATTTTCGTTATCTTGAAATGATAAAACAGCTAAAGGATCTTTGTTGTAAATATAATAAGCTTCAAAAAACCATTTATTGTTTAAAGTATAGCTAATCGCATATTTATCTGTTAAGGTTGGTATTAAATAAGGGTCTCCACTAACCGAAATATTATCGGTAATAAAATAAGTAAAGGGGTTTAAACTTTGGTAGCGAGGACGCTCAATACTTCGTTTATAACTCATCCCAAAAATATTATTTTCATTCTTTGAGTATAATGCAGCAATTGAAGGGAGAACATTAAAATACTCTTGATTATTGGTAGTTTCTGAGGATTTTGAATCTCCTTTTACATCGCTATATTCTCCTCTAAGACCCGTATTAATAGTCCACTTTTTCCAACTTTTAGAATAATTTAAATATCCTGCATAAATTGCTTCTTTATAAATAAATAAGTCGGAATTAACTTCGTTATGAATTGGAAAATTATTTTCAAGATCATAAAAATCTAATGTACTTTCAGTTTTAATATTAGAATACTTTAAACCCACTTCAAAATCACCTTCACAAATAGTCTTAACGTAATCTATTTGTCCGGTAAAGATATCGCTGTCTTGTTCTGCATCAGTATAAAAATTAACGTTATTCGTTAACTCTCCGGAAGGAAGGTTATAGTTTGTATTTAAAGTTTGTGTTTGATTGTTATCGTATTTAATAAAATTAACTGATGTTGTTAATTCGCTGCCTTCCTCGTTAAGATCTATTTTATGTTCTAAATTAAATGAAAGGTTAATAGCATCATTTATTAAATAGCTATTCGTTATAAATAGCGAATCGATTTCTTTCTGTGCATTAAATATGGATCCATTTACTTTATTATCAAAAGTTTTATTTGGCGATACCATTGTTGTAGAGGAAAAACTTAAAGTATTCTTTTGATTTAAAATAAAATCTAAATTTAAATTTCCTTGATGTGCCTTAGAACTTGAAATTTTTTCAAAATCGGAATCCCATATTGATTTGGTAGTGGTATTATCAGAATTAAAAAATCGAATATTATTATCATCGTGTTTATAGTCTTTTCTTGGACTAAAACTATAGCTCGCATAAGCGTTCAGCCAATCATTTTTATAATATTGAGCAGTAGAAAAACTGTACTTGGAATACCTTGCTTGTTCCCAATTAGCGTTTACAGACCCTTTATAGCCAACAGAAACTGCTTTTGAAGTAATTATATTTAATACTGTTGTTCCTGCTGCATCATATTTAGCCGATGGGTTAGTGATTACCTCAACAGATTTTATATTAGAAGCATCCATATTCTTTAATAAAGAAGCCAATTCAAAAGACGTTAAATACACTCTTTTATTATTTATAAATACAATCGGTACCGTTCTTTGAATCTGAATATTATCACCCATGACCAAAACACCAGGTGTCCTTTTTAACAAATTAAAAGTATTTCCTGTTGATAGGGATGTGTTTTCTACGTTAAATATTAATTTTCCTGGTGCTCTAATAATGTCAGGAGCTTTCGCTGTAATTATAGTTTCATCCAATTCTTCTAAACTTTCATTTAAAATGATTGTAAAATGAATTGACTCGATTGGATTAATGGTTTTAGATTCTGATGTGAATCCAACCATAGAAAATTTCATATAATAGTTATGACTTTTTAAATTGTCAATGGAGAATTTCCCGTTAACATCAGTAACAGCTCCATTTAACGGTTGAGAATCTTGGTTTTTATAAACTAGTATATTTACAAATGAAAGAGGATTGTTTTCAGAATCGACAACCTGCCCCTCAATGGTATTATTTTGTGACAATAAAACTAAGTGAAATTGCAAAAAAATCAATAAAAATATTTTCTTCATGTAAAATATAAATATGGAGTTGATTAAGTTTTTCTAAATTTTTTCATGGGGAAGTTTAAAAAATCAATAGAAAAATTAACTTAATTCAAATATGAGTAAATTATCATTATTAACCGGCATTATTTACTTTTTTTCGATGAAAAGAGGTCTATTTATACCTGTTGTTAGATAAAATAAAATAAAATATGATAAAAATGGACTCTAATTAAGCCTTCTAAATTGGTTCCTTTTATTCTATATTTGCAAATAAATATTGTAGATTTTTTATATGAAAAACATTCGTAATTTTTGCATCATAGCTCATATTGACCATGGTAAAAGTACCTTGGCAGATCGTCTTATGGATGCCACTGGTGCAGTAAGTTCTCGCGAAAAACAAAACCAATTGTTAGATTCAATGGATCTGGAACGAGAAAGAGGAATTACTATAAAAAGTCATGCCATTCAAATGGATTATCATTACAAAGGAGAAGATTATGTATTAAATCTTATCGATACTCCTGGTCATGTAGACTTTTCATACGAAGTGTCTCGATCTATTGCTGCTTGTGAAGGAGCTTTATTAGTCGTAGATGCTGCTCAAAGTATTCAAGCGCAGACAATTTCTAATCTATATTTAGCATTAGAAAATGATTTAGAAATTATCCCGGTTTTAAATAAAGTAGATCTTCCTTCTGCAAATCCTGAATTAGTTACAGACGACATCGTTGGGTTATTAGGTTGTGATGCTGAAGATGTAATTCCAGCCAGTGCTAAAACTGGTATAGGTATTGAAGCTATTTTAGAAGCGATAATTAATAAAATTCCTGCGCCTAAAGGAAATGTTAATGAACCCTTACAGGCTTTAATATTTGACTCTGTTTATAATCCGTTTCGAGGTATTGAAACCTATTTTAAAATTTTAAATGGAGAGATTAGAAAAGGTCAACATATTAAATTTATGGCTACAGGTAAAGATTATTTTGCTGATGAAGTAGGTTCGCTAAAATTAAAACAAGAAATTAGAACCAGCGTGAAGGCTGGTGACGTTGGATACTTGATTACTGGAATAAAAGAAGCCAAAGAAGTAAAAGTAGGAGACACCATTACCGATTTTAAAAATCCAACGAAGAATATTATTGCTGGTTTTGAAGATGTAAAACCAATGGTATTTGCTGGAATATATCCTGTTGATACAGAAGAATATGAAGAATTGAGAAACTCTATGGAAAAACTTCAATTAAATGATGCTTCTTTGGTGTTTCAGCCAGAAAGTTCTGCAGCATTAGGCTTTGGTTTCCGTTGTGGCTTCTTAGGAATGCTTCATCTTGAAATCATACAAGAAAGGTTGGAACGTGAGTTTAATATGACTGTTATAACGACGGTTCCCAACGTTTCTTATCATGCCTACACAAATAAAAAACCAGATGCCATATTGTTGGTGAACAATCCATCAGACTTGCCAGAGCCTTCTAGTTTAAATAGAGTGGAAGAGCCTTATATTAAGGCCACAATTATTACAAAATCAGATTTTGTGGGGTCCGTAATGTCACTTTGTATCGGTAAAAGAGGACAGATCACTAACCAAACTTATTTAACTCCAGAAAGGGTTGAGTTGTCTTTTGACATGCCTTTAGCTGAAATTGTTTTCGATTTCTATGATCGTTTAAAAACAGTTTCAAGAGGATATGCATCATTTGATTACCACCCAATAGGAATGCGTGTTTCTAAATTAGTAAAAGTGGATGTGTTATTAAACGCAAGTCCTGTTGATGCCCTATCTGCATTACTCCATCAAGAAAATGCCTATGATATCGGTAAAAAAATGTGTGAAAAATTACGCCAATTAATTCCACGACAACAATTTGATATCCCAATACAAGCTGCAATTGGAGCAAAGATTATTTCAAGAGAAACGGTAAAAGCGCTTCGAAAAGATGTAACTGCAAAATGTTATGGAGGAGATATTTCCCGAAAACGTAAATTACTTGAAAAACAGAAAAAAGGAAAAAAACGAATGCGACTGGTAGGGAATGTAGAAATTCCGCAAGAAGCTTTTATGGCAGTACTTAAATTAAACGACTAATTTTTATTTAAAATATTGTTTTTTCTAATAGTTACTCCCCATGCATCCAAGCTTTCTTTTGAAGTAATGCTTCTTCAGTTTCTACATGATCTTCATCTGGCACACAACAATCAACTGGACAAACAGCGGCGCATTGGGGTTCGTCGTGAAATCCTTTACACTCCGTACACTTGTCGGTTACGATAAAATAATATTCCTCAGAACCAGGCTCATTTTCGACGTTTGCGTCCGCTTCACCGCCTCCGGGTAAAGTAACCATTCCTTTTAAAATAGTTTCATCAGAATATGACCATTCTTGATCTGGCTCATAAATTGCGTTGTTTGGACATTCTGCAACACAAGCATCACAGTTTATACATTCATCTGTAATTTTTATTGCCATTGTTTTCTAATTAAATTAATTTGTAAAATTAAAATTTATCTTTTTATTATTATTTATATTCTTCATAAATTTATAAAAAAATATTTTAAAGCCTATAAAGCTCTAGGACTACAACAATGAGGGGAATAAGTTTTTTTAAAGAAAATTAGAGTTAGTGTGCTAAATCTCTTGTTTTAAATTATTAAAAAATACCTTTAAAAGAATAAAAAGCTTTGTAGTTTTGTAGCCTCTATAACAAGAGCTAAAAAAATTAAAATCTAGACTAAATCTAAGATGATAAGAACTGACATAATCATAATTGGAGCAGGACCAACTGGTTTATTTGCTGTATTTGAAGCAGGATTATTAAAATTAAAATGTCATTTAATAGACGCCCTGCCACAGGCTGGGGGTCAATGTTCTGAAATATACCCAAAAAAACCGATTTATGACATACCTGGATTTCCTGAAATTCTTGCTGGAGATTTAACAAGAAATTTATTGGAACAATGTAAACAATTTGAACCAGGTTTTACTCTTGGGGAGAGGGCAGAAAATATCACAAAAGATAAAAATGGAATCTTTACGGTAATCACAAATAAAGGGACTCAACACCAAGCGCCAGTTGTTGCAATAGCTGGCGGTCTAGGAAGTTTTGAACCAAGAAAACCAATGCTTGAAAACATTAACTTCTATGAGGGTAAAGGCGTTGAATATATAATTAAAGATCCCGAAATTTATAGAGATAAACGAATAGTAATTGCTGGTGGTGGAGATTCTGCTTTAGATTGGAGTATTTTTTTAGCAAATGTTGCGAAGGAAGTTATACTTATTCATAGAAGAAATGAATTTAGAGGTGCATTGGATTCCTTAGAAAAAGTAAAAGAATTGCATAAGAAGGATAAGATAACTATTATTACTCCTGCAGAAATAACAAAACTAATAGGTAAAGATAAATTAGAAAGCCTTGTAGTGACTAAGGATAAAATTGAAACAGAAATCAATATTGATCATTTTATACCTCTCTTTGGGCTGTCACCTAAACTTGGTCCTATTGGAAATTGGGACTTAGAAATAGAAAAAAATGCGATTAAAGTAAATACGTTTGACTACCAAACTAGTGTTCCTGGAGTTTTTGCAATTGGTGATATCAATACCTATCCTGGTAAACTAAAACTTATTTTATGTGGATTTCATGAAGCAACTCTTATGTGCCAATCGGCTTATAAGATTATTAATCCTGGTAAAAAACATGTTTTTAGATATACTACGGTAAGCGGGGTTGATGGGTTTGATGGCACAAGAAAAGAGGCAAAAAAACCTGTAATTCAAGCTCTTAACGATTAGCATAAATCATGTCAGACATTAATATCATTATAAAAGATAGGGCTGGAAACATCCATAAAGTACTCGCTCCAACTGATATGGCAATGAACCTAATGGAAATAATTCGTTCCTATGAATTAGCACCTGAAGGAACAATTGGGGTTTGTGGGGGTTTAGCAATGTGTGCTTCTTGTCAATGTTATATTAATTCAAACCATAATCTTCCTGAGGCAGGGGAAGAAGAAGAAGCAATGCTATCCGAAGCTTTTAATGTTAAAGAAAATAGTAGGCTAGGGTGCCAGATTGCAATAACAAAAGAACTAGAGGGACTGTCCTTTGAACTAGCTCCTGAATAGGATTAATTTTAATTAATACAAATAGCTCCTGCCGCTTCTAAATCAGCAATATAAATAGCGTATCGGATTTCGGTACTTTCACCGTTGACAGATGCATTGCCATTGCTTTCCTCGCAAACCTCAAAAGGTATGGTTTGTGATGAATTACAAATAATGCAGGAAACAGTATCATCCTCTTTGCAAGAAAGAACTATAACTAATATAATAATTGTGGCTAATATCCTTTTCAATGCGTTTCGTTTTATTTTATAATAACGTTATTCTTATTTTTTAAGTTACTCTTTATCGTGTTTTTCTTTTGTATTGATAGGTTTTCCTAAGTAAACTAGTGTAAATCCAATAGCGGTGTCATCAGTGTTTTTATTAAAGGAAGAAATAATGGTCAATGCTCCTTTTTTGTCTTTTAAAAATAATGGAATTGTATTTTTATTAGCTATCGTCTGTTTAATAAGCCGATTATAATGAGTTTTATCAGTTATTAAAACCTCATTAATTGTTGGGTAATCCTGTGCGGTTCTTGTTAATAATGCAAAATCGTCTGTATGAGAAAATAAGCCTTCCTTTGGATTGTTTGTTGGATCGTTTTTTTCTTCTTCAGTTACTAACCTAAAAGCTCCATTTTCTCCAAAATGATTTTTGAATTTTTGAATTGCATATTTATTAATGTCAGCACTTCCTGTTAATGCCATTAAAAACCCTATGTCATTTAATTCTATATTGTCGTCTAAAGCATCTGAATAAATATCGGTCATCAAAGCCTCTAGTCCTAAGCTTTTTGCTTTTGCAATATTAGTTTGGTTGCTATCTATTAAAACTACATGTCGATGGTTGTTTTTAAGATAAGTTCCTATTAATTGAGAAACTTCTGAAGCGCCTACAATTAAAATTCCGTTTGAATTTTTTAAGAAAACGCCTGTTATTTTTGCAAAAAGGCGTGCAGTTGTAGCGTTGAGCAAAACCGTCCCCATTACAATCATAAATACTAATGGAGTAATGTACTCAGCATCTACTATGCCCTTAAAAACTAATGTTAAACCAAATAAAGATGCAATTCCTGCTGCAACAATTCCTCTTGGACCAACCCAGCTTATAAACATTTTTTCTTTAAATGATAATGAAGATTTATAAGTGCTTAACAAAACGCCAATAGGTCTAATAATAAATACAATAACTGCAAAAAGAGCTGCTGTTTCCCATTTATAAATCAACAATAAATCTTTAAAATTAATATTGGCTGAAAGGAGAATAAATAATATAGAAATTAGAAGAATACTAAGGGATTCTTTAAAATAAAGTAATTCTTTTAAATATTTTGATTGAGAGTTACCTAAAACCATTCCCATGATCACTACCGCCAATAATCCCGATTCATGTGAAAAGCTATCGGATAAAACAAAAACTCCTAATACAGATGCCAAGGCAAATACATTTAGCAAGTAATGAGGAATCCATTTTCTGTTAATCGCAAAATTTAATGCGTGAGCAAAAGTAAAGCCAAAAGTAGAGCCAAATAATACAATTTTTCCAAATTCAATTAAAGCAGTTTTGGTATACTCACCGCCAGCTCCTACACTTATAAATTCGAACACTAATACGGCCACTAGTGCACCTATTGGATCTATTAATATTCCTTCCCATTTTAAAATTGCTGAAATGTCTTTTCTAAGAGGTATATTTCTTAATATAGGTGTAATTACTGTTGGTCCTGTAACGATAATTAGTGCTGAAAACAAAAAAGAAATTTCCCAGCTTAAATTAAAAATATAATGTGCTGCAATTCCTGCACCAAAAAAAGTTACAAGAGACCCTAAAGTTATTAACTTAGTGATAACAAGAGGTCCAACATTTTTAATTTCTTTAAATTTTAAAGTTAAGCCACCTTCAAAAAGTATAATACTAATAGATAATGAAACAAAATAGTATAAATTTTTACCTCCAAACAATCCTTCTTCTCCGTTCCAAACAGGCTCTATCCACTTGGTTCCGTCTATTGATAAAAATTCTGCAGAGATGGGGCCTACCAGCAAACCTATTAACAACAAGGGTAGAATAGCAGGAATCTTTAATTTCCAAGCAACCCACTGGGCTAAAATTCCTAAAATAATAACGCCTCCTAATTCTAACATTTAATAAATTTTGTGTTAAAAATACTAATAAATTTTATAGTACAAATACTTAGCCAATTGTCTTTATATCTGTTGCTGAATAAAAAACACAAATATTTTAGCTTTTTTTAAACTTATTCTTTACAAATATGTATATTATGCCCTATGAATATTGAAAATAAAATTCCTTCAACTGGATTTAAAGGTTTGAAAGAAAACTGGAGGAGTGATTTTACTGCTGCAATTAGCGTATCCTTAGTTGCGCTTCCTTTAGCCTTAGGAATCGCAGTTGCTTCAGGGGTTACTCCTATGTCTGGTTTGATTTCAGCTATTATTGCTGGAGTTGTCACTACCTTTTTTAGAGGAAGTAATTTAGCGATTAATGGACCCGCAGCTGGACTTATAGCTGCAATTCTTGGTGGCTTAGCAGTATTAGATAATAATATCAACTATGTCCTAGCGGCCATTGTTGTTTCTGGAGCCATTCAAATTTTACTTGGTTTGCTAAAAATGGGAAGATTTGCAAAACTACTTCCTTCATCGGTTTTACAAGGAATTTTAGCTGCAATTGGAGTTATTATATTTACAAAACAAATTCACTTTGCATTGGGAACAACATCAGACGCTGGTACAATCATTGGAACGCTTATTGATGTTTTCTATAAAATTTCAGATATCAACCCTTTTGTTTTTATTATTTCCTTTTTAGGTGTTTTAGTTCTGGTTTTTTATAAAAAAATTAACAACAAATTTATTCGTGTTATTCCGGCGCCAATGTGGGTATTACTTTTATCTATTCCTATTGTATATGGTTTTGATTTTTTTAATAATCATGACATAATTTTATTTGGCAGTGCTTATAATGTAAATCCTGATCTGCTTATAAATATACCTGAAAACCCTTTAGATAGCATTATGTTTCCAGATTTTAGTAAATTTGCAACAATGCCATTTTGGCTAACTGTAATGTCTATAACGACAATAGGAACCGTAATTACTTTAGCGAGTGCGCGCGCGGTTGACAAATTAGACCCTTACAAAAGAACTACAAATTTAAATAAAGATCTTGTTGGAGTTGGTTTAAGCACAATGGTCTCTGGAGCCCTAGGCGGTTTGCCTATTGTTAACGTGATTGTTAGAAGTACGGTTAATGTAAATAGTAATGCTAAAACCAAATGGTCTAATCTATATCACGGTTTGCTTCTACTTTTATTTGTTGCTTTTCTAGCACCAGTACTAAAGAGTGTTCCTTTGGCAGCTTTAGCCGCAATATTAGTCTATACAGGATTCAAATTAGCTTCGCCTTTGGTTTTTAAAAACACCTACAATCAAGGCGTCGAACAATTGTTGTTTTTATCTTCGACACTTATAATTACTTTGTTTTCTGATTTGCTTTACGGAATTGTTGGGGGTATTTTTATTACACTAATTTTACATATGCTTTTAGCAAAAGTAGGAATCGCTCCTTTTTTTAAAATGATTTATAAATCTGGATCTAAACTAATTAAACTAGACAATGGAAGCTATGAAATTAAGATTAAGGGAATTGCTAATTTTTTATATGCACTTCAGCTAGATAAATTATTAGATGCTGTTCCGAGAAGAGCAACAGTCCAAATTGACCTGTCACAAACACGGTTAGTTGATTTGTCAATTATGGAAAATTTAATTGAGTTTAAGCGTATCTATGATAATGAAGGAGGAGCCGTTAAATTAAGTGGGTTGGAAAATCACGTTGCCTCTTCGAGCCATAACAGAGCGCTAAAAATTGTTACGGGTCTTGTTAAAAAACGAATTACAAAAAGACAAATTCAACTGCAAAAAATGGCTTTAACTAATGGATGGTCTTTCGAACGTGAAGTGGATTGGAACACTTCTTATTTAAGAAATTTTCATTTTTTTGATTCTCGCCCAATTGAAATGAAAAGCAACTCTCTTCAGGGTGAAGATTTAGATAATAATATCCATTGGGAAATTGCTGATATTGTATTTGATGAGGGTGCTTTACTAGCGCTTGAAATTTATCAGACTACGGTTCAAGTAATTCGATTACCCACTTCTATACCAAAATTTATAGTTGATAAAGAAGGTTTATTTGATAAAGTTTTTAATAGAGTCAAAGTTTTTTCTGGGGTAAATCGTGATATTAATTTTAAAAAACACAGAGAGTTTTCTGGTAAGTTTTTATTGAGCGGTGAAAACGAAGTTGAAATACGTGAATTTTTCACAGAAGATCTTATTCAATTTTTAGAGGATAATGAAATTCACCATATTGAAAGCAATGGAGAGGCTTTAATGATTTTTAAATATCTTCATATCGCTAAAACAGATGAAGTAAAGAATATGTTAACTTTTGGTCTAAACTTATTAAAACATATGGATTTTAAAAGCAATTTATAAAATTCGAGTTTTTCAATAAACAAATAAAATTGACACTGATCTGTCATAATAATTCCTTAACAATGCCTTATAATTTGACACTATTTCTTATTTTGCACCTATGAAACTCTATCCCATAGAAGCTGGAAATTTTAAACTAGATGGCGGTGCAATGTTTGGCGTAGTTCCGAAACCAATCTGGTCTAGAACCAATCCAGCAGACTCTAACAATATGATTGACATTGCTTCTCGTTGTCTTTTAATTGAAAATGGTAATCGATTAACTTTAATTGATACCGGTATGGGCAATAAACAAAGCGATAAATTCTTTGGCTATTATTATCCTTGGGGGAAGTTTACGCTTGAGAAGTCTCTAAATGATAAAGGGTTTCATAAGAATGATATTACTGACGTGTTTTTAACTCACCTTCATTTTGATCATTGTGGAGGTGCTGTTCAATGGAATAAAAATCAAACAGGCTATGAACCTACTTTTAAAAACGCTACCTACTGGAGCAATCAAAAACACTGGAATTGGGCAACAAGTCCCAATCGAAGAGAAAAAGCTTCTTTCTTATCTGAAAACATTTTACCTTTACAAGAAAGTGGGCAGCTAAAATTTGTTGGCGATCCAAAAGGATATTTTTCAACTGCAAATGAATTAGATTTTGGAATATTTTTTGCGGATGGCCATACGGAAAAACAAATGATCCCACATATGAACTATAAAGGAAAAAAAATTGTTTTTATGGCAGATTTATTGCCAACCGCTGGCCATTTACCAGTTCCTTTTGTAATGGGATATGATACAAGACCTTTATTAACCCTGCCTGAAAAAGAATTGTTTCTTAATATGGCAGCAGACAATAATTACTATTTATTTTTAGAGCACGATGCTCATAACCCTATTATTACGGTAAAACATACAAAAAAAGGGGTTCGCCTCAATGAATGTTTTACTATTGATGAATTATTTAACTAAAAAAAAATGAAAAATTTGAAACCTTTTTTACTAGCAACAACAACACTTTTATTAGCGAGCTGTGGGAGTAGTGTAGCACCAATTGATGCAGTTCTTCTTAAAAGCTCAAATAGTCTAACTCATAAAACAGAAAAAGTTGAAGACGCACAACTTAAAGTTTGGAGTGCTGCTGATTTAGCTACCGACACGATTCCTGGGATGAGTGTTGATAAGGCATATGCCGAATTAATTCCTAATTTAAAAGGAACCAATGTAATTGTCGCTGTTATTGATAGCGGGATTGATATCGAACACGAAGATCTTAAAAACGTGATCTGGATAAATAGAGGAGAAATACCGAATAACGGAATTGATGATGATAAAAATGGATTTATAGATGATGTTCACGGATGGAATTTTTTAGGAGATATCGTAGGTGAAAACCTAGAGTTTACTCGTATTGTTAGAAGGTATGATGCTAAGTTCAATGGTAAAGATATAACGGAAATAAGTGAGGCCGATTTGGAAACGTTTGGTTTGTACCAAAAGGCAAAAGCAGAGCAACTTAAAAATTACGAAGAAACAAAAGTAAATCGCGACAGATATACTCAAATGTTAGAACAAGTTACTGATGCTAACAATCAGATTTCAAAAAAATTAGGGAAAGAAGACTATACAGCGGATGAACTAGCTGCAATAAGCGATCCATCTGATGATGAACAAAAAAATATAGCTGTATTAACTCAAATGCTATCATATGGCGGGAGTATTCCTGAATTTATGGTACGTCTAAATGGTGGCGTTGATTATTATGATGGTAGAATGAAAAACCACTTTAATATGGATACTGATTTTAGAGGAGTTTTAAATGACGATCCTTATGATATTACTGATATTAGCTATGGTAATAACGATGTTGATGGTCCAAATCCTTTAAAGGAGGACGCATTGCACGGTACTCACGTGGCGGGAATAATTGCTGCACAAAGAGGAAACGGTGTTGGGATGGACGGTGTTGCTCAAAACGTTGAGATTATGGTAATTCGTGCAGTACCAGACGGAGATGAATATGATAAAGACGTTGCTTTAGCTATTCGTTATGCGGTAGATAATGGGGCAAAAGTGATTAATACAAGTTTTGGAAAGGGATATTCTCAAAACCCAGAGTGGGTTTGGGACGCCATAAAGTACGCAGGTAAAAAAGACGTTTTAATTGTGAATGCTGCAGGAAACGATGGGGTTGATTTAGATGTAACTACTAGTTACCCGAATGACCAAAATGGAACTGGAGCAGAAATGAGCGATAATTTTATTACCATTGGCGCGCTTAATTACAAATATGGTGAAGAAATGGTTGCAACATTCTCAAATTATGGCGCTACTAGTGTAGATTTATTTTCTCCAGGTGTTAAAATTTGGTCAACTACTCCTTTAGACACTTACGAATATTTACAAGGTACCTCTATGGCGTCTCCAAATGTAGCTGGAGTCGCTGCGATGATTCGTTCGTATTACCCAAAACTATCTGCTAAACAAGTAAAGCAGGTTTTAATGAATAGTGGTTTACGCACCTCTACTCCGGTAGTTGTAGGAGGAGATGAGTCAAATATTCAGCCCTTTGATGCTATTTCGAAATCTGGTAATACAGCAAACCTATATAATGCCCTAATTATGGCTAGTAAAATGTAAATAATATGAAGTTAGTTCTAAATACTCTTATTGCGCTATTTATTTTTGTTGCTTCTGCTCAAAACAACACGAGTTATTGGCAACAAAAAGCAGATTATAAGATGGAAATTGACATGGATGTCGAAAACCACCAATACAAAGGGACTCAGGAACTAACTTATACAAATAATTCACCCGATACGTTGTATCGGGTATTTTACCACTTATACTTTAACGCATTTCAGCCGGATAGTCAAATGGATGTTCGCTCGAGAACAATTGAAGATCCAAGTAATAAAATTTTAGATAGAATCTCTAAATTAACACCATCAGAAATAGGTTATATCAGGCCAACATTATTAACTCAAGATGGACAAAATTTACAATTTGAAGTTGTTGGTACCATATTAGAGGTGTTATTAAATACTCCTATTTTACCTAATGCATCTACTGTTTTTAACATGACCTGGGATGCTCAAGTCCCTATACAGATTAGAAGAACAGGTCGATATAATGCAGAGGGGGTTGCATACTCTATGACTCAATGGTATCCAAAACTAGCTGAATATGATTTTGAAGGTTGGCACGCAGTGCCTTATATCGCAAGAGAGTTTCACGGTGTTTGGGGAAATTTTGACGTTTCTATCAAGCTAGATGAAAACTTTATTATTGGGGGTACTGGTTATCTTCAAAATGGAGATAAAAAAGGTTTGGGAGAAAAATCAAAACGCAAAACTAGAACATGGCATTTTTCTGCCCCTAATGTTCATGATTTTGCTTGGGCCGCAGATAAAGATTATATTCATGATACCTATTTGGGACCTAATGGGGTTACGTTAAATTTCTACTATAAGAACAATCCTGAAATACTTGAAAATTGGAAAGCATTACAGCCAAAAACAGCAGATTTACTTGCTTATTTCAATACACACATTGGTAATTACCCCTATGAACAGTATTCTGTAATACAAGGAGGGGACGGAGGTATGGAGTACGCAATGTGTACTTTAATAACCGGTGAACGAAAATTAGGGAGTTTAATTGGAGTTACGGCACATGAATTAGCGCATACTTGGTTTCAGTTTTTACTAGCAACAAACGAAAGTAAGCATGAATGGATGGATGAAGGTTTTACCTCGTATATTTCAAATATGGCGATGAGTGAATTAATGGAAGAAGAAAAAGAAAATCCTAACGCGGATTCTTACAGAAGTTACAATTATATAGCAACTAGCAACAAAGAACAGCCTCAAACAACACAAGCTGACCGCTATAACACCAATATGGGTTATGGAATTGCAGCATATAGCAAAGGAGCTGTTTTTCTTTCACAATTGGGTTATGTTATTGGTAAAGAAAATTTAGATAAAACATTATTGCGCTATTATAAAGAATGGTCTTTTAAGCACCCTGCGCCTAACGATTTTATTAGGGTGGCCGAGAAAGTATCTGGCGCAGAGTTGGATTGGTATTTAACGGATTGGACACAAACGACAAATACAATTGACTACGGAATAAAAGAAGTGCTTTTGGAAGACACAAAAACTAAAGTGTCTTTAGAAAGACTAGGTTTAATGCCAATGCCTATTGATATAAATGTCATTTATGAAGATGGTTCTGTCGAAAATTTTTACATTCCGTTAGAGATGATGCGCGCAGACAAACCAAACCCTAATCCGAGTCAAAAATGGACCGTTTTGCCAGATTGGAGTTGGGCAAACCCAACTTATAATTTTATGATAGTAAATGACAAAAAAATTAAGTTCATCACTATTGATGCTTCTAAATTAATGGCGGATATCAATTTAAACAACAATACCTACGAGTTGGAATAATTTTTGAAATTATCCGATTAAAAAGTGTTTAATAAGGCTCTTGACAATTCTGTGAGTAGAGAAAAATAAGGTTTTTTTAATTGAATTAACTTCTTTACTGCCAATAATATAGATTTTTAATAAAGAACCAATACTCTTTCATATTTCTTACTTTTACGATGATGAATTTTCGCTTCCCAAAATCAGAAAAACTTAAAAGTAAAAAAACGATAAAACTTCTTTTTACAGAAGGAAGTTCGATTAGTAAGTACCCAATAAAAGTGTTTTATCTTCCGTCTAATAATATAAAAAAAACGCAAGCGGCTTTTGCTGTTCCTAGACGTAATTTCAAAAGTGCAGTAATCAGAAATCGATTAAAAAGACAACTTAGAGAAGCTTATAGACTTCAGAAACATTTGTTAAAAAACGAGGAAGAACTAAAGTTTAGTTTATTCTTTTTATACATTAGTGATGAAATGTTGCCATATACCGAAATTGAAACATCACTTAAGTTTCTGGTTAATAAAATATAATATGAAAAAGAAAATTCTAATTCCTATTCTTGCCTTAGGAATACTTTTTACGACGGTTAGCTTTAAAGGAGACTTTTTTGAAATTGCCAAACAACTAGAAATATTTACTACACTTTTTAAAGAGTTAAACATGAACTATGTTGATGAAACAACACCTTCAGATTTAATGAATAAAGCAATTAAGGGAATGTTAGAAAACTTGGATCCCTATACGGTTTATTGGGACGAACAAGAAGTGGAGGATGCTCGCATTAACAGCTCTGGAATGTACACAGGTATTGGTGCAACCGTTAGGAATAAAGACAATAAAATGACAATAATTGAACCTTTTAAAGGTTTCCCAGCGGATAAGGCTGGTTTAAAACCCGGAGATGAAATTATTAAGATAGGGGAAATTACTCTCTTAGATAACGAAGGAGATGCTAGTGAGTTGTTAAAGGGTGCGGCAAATTCTAAAGTTAAACTAACCTATTTGCGACAAGGAAAAACGGAAACCACTACCTTAACTAGAGGCGCAATAGATGTTCATGCGGTCCCTTTTTACCAATTAATAAATGATGATATTGGTTATATTGTGCTGTCGAAATTTAATAGAAAAACTACTACGGAGACAAAAGCGGCTTTAGAAGATTTAAAATTACAAGGGGCAACTAAAATTATACTTGATTTAAGAGGGAATCCCGGCGGACTTTTAACAGAGGCTATAAGCGTCGTTAATTTGTTTGTTCCTAAAGGTGCTGCTATTGTAACTACAAAATCGGCTATTAAAAAGTACAATAAAACCTATAAAACTCAGAAACCTGCTTTTGACTCAGAAATTCCTCTTGTTGTATTGGTAAACGGTAGAAGCGCATCCGCAAGTGAAATAGTCTCTGGTGGACTACAAGACCTTGACAGAGCTGTTATTATTGGCGCGCGTAGTTTTGGAAAAGGTTTGGTACAACGCCCTAAAGAGCTTACGTACGGTACGCAACTAAAGGTAACCATTTCACGGTATTATACTCCAAGCGGAAGGTGTATTCAGGCACTTGATTACTGGAATCGTGATGAAAATGGTGATCCTATTCGTTTAAGCGCTAATAAATATAATTCTTTTAAAACAAAAGGTGGAAGAACAGTTTACGACGGTGGAGGTATTGTGCCGGATATTGAATTAAAATCAGGTGAGTTTAGTTCAATTACAACTGCTTTGCTTAAAGATCAAGCAATTTTTAACTATGCTACTAAATATTATTACAATAATAATATTAATAATTGGGAGGACTTTTCTTTTTCCAATCGGGATTTTCAAGATTTTTTAGCGTTTTTAAAGATTCATAATTTTGAATATGAAACCGAAACTGAAAAGTTATTTTCAAAAGCGTTGCGTAAATCAGAAGATGAACATTTACAAAAAGACATTTCTTCTAGTTATAATCAATTAATGATTGTTTTAGATGACGCCAAAGAAAAAGCCTTGGTTGAAAAAAAAGGTGAAATTATTAACTTGTTAAGCGATGAAATTTTAAAACGTTATTTCTATCGCGACGGAATGTATAAATATCATTTAAGTTATAGCCCTGAGATTTTAGAAGCTGTATCTGTACTTAATAATACATCGAGGTACCAAAAAATACTAAAGTAACTTATGGAAGCGTTTTTAAACTATTTTGAACATTTGCCCACTTGGATAAAAGCCACTTGGATTCTTTTCTTTATTGCTTTTTTTTGGATCATAGAGGGATATTATTCCTTTTACAAAAACCCGAATAATAAATGGAAGCACGCTAAAACTAACATCCAGCTTTTATTACTCGTTGTAATTATTAATTCAATTTTTGGTTTTTTACTGATCTTTGTTGATGAACGGCTCAATGAGTCTAATTTTGGATTTCTTAATTATTTAGATGCATCGCTTTGGTTAAAATTATTAATTTCTATTGTTGTGTTGGATTTTACCTCTCAATATTTTGTCCATTTTTTATTGCATAAAGTTAGGTGGATGTGGCGTCTTCACATCGTTCATCATACCGATAAACACGTAGATGTAACCACGGGAACCAGGCACCATCCGTTCGATTTTTTAATACGAGAAAGCTTTGCTTTAATAGTTGTGGTTCTTATGGGAATGCCGGTTTCTTTTTACTTTTTATACAGAATGATCACCATCCCTTTTACTTATTTTAACCACGCAAACATATCCCTACCTCTCTGGTTAGATAAAGGACTAAGTTATGTTATAGTCTCTCCAAACATGCATAAATTTCATCACCATCATGAACTACCTTGGACAGATAGTAATTTTGGGAACGTACTTTCTATTTGGGATCATATTTTTGGAACTTTTGTTTATGGCGATCCAACTAAAATAGTTTACGGGTTGGATGCTTCAAATCACACCGACGATGAAGATATTATGTTTCAGCTTGGAATTCCTTTCAATAAAAATATTAAATCAATAGATAAATAAAATGGTTTTGCATGTTAGAAGCGGCCGTTATTTTCTTATCATGTAAATATGCGGAATACCGTCTTCTAAATATTTTTCTCCAATCGGTTTGAATTGTAGGTTGGTGTAGAATTTATTTAAATAACATTGTGCTGAAATCTTAATAATGTTTGTTTTGTAATGATTGTTTATGGCTTTAATAGAGTTTTTTATTATTTGATTTCCTCTTTTAAGCTTTCTTTGTGATTCTTTAACAACCACTCGTCCAATTGAAGCTTCTCTAAAATAATCACCTGGCCGAAAACAGCGAGTATAGGCAATTATTTTATTTTCGACTGTTCCTATAATATGTAACGCTTTTTGATCGTTACCATCTATATCTTGATATACACAATCTTGTTCTACTACAAACACCTCAGAACGTAATTGAAGTATTTCGTATAATTCAAGGGTAGATAGATCATTAAACTTTTTAATAACTACATTCATGTATCTAATTTATTGTTTTTTAATAATTGTAATTAATTAGCTCACAAAAATTAAGAACAGGTTATTTTTTCAACCCTTGTTTGATGCCTTCCTCCTTCAAATTTAGTGTTTAGAAAAACATCAACCATAGCTAGTACCTGAGGAATACTTGTATAACGCGCTGGGATACTTAATATATTTGCATTATTATGAAGTCTAGCTAATTCAGTAAGTTCTTTATTCCAACAAAGTGCAGCTCGTACTTCTTTATATTTATTTGCGGTCATTGCGGCGCCATTTCCAGAACCACAAATAATTATACCTAAGTCAACTTTATTTGTAGCTACGTCGTTAGCTACAGGATGAATAAAGTCCGGATAATCTACACTGTCTTCGGTATCTGTTCCGTAATTTAATACAGTTATGCCTTTAGATTCCAAAAACTTTACAATTGATTCTTTATATGCTGGACCAGCATGATCATTCCCAATAGCTATTTTCATGTTTTTAATTATTTTATTTAACGGATCAAGCGTTGTTTATTATTAATTTAGGATGTAGAAACTGTATTTTATAATAATTATTCTAATTAAAAAATTAATTTTTAATTAACTTTATTGAAGCAAATATATTGTATAAAATTAATAAACAGAGAATTAATAAGATACTTTAAGTGTAAAAATATTAATAACTATTTAAAATAACTTATCTTTTTAAATAGTTAATAAAGTGTTTATAGCTGTTCATTCTTTTTATAAAAATAAATTAGGATATTAAAAATAAAAAATCATTGTAATTTTTATTTTATTTAACCAAAAAAGTTAACCTTAAATTATATAAAAGTTATCTTATAAATAAGATGTTTTTTAAACTTTATAAATAAAAATACTTATAAAAATTATTATTAAATTATAATAATTAACAATGGTTAATATAAACTGCTATCTAGCTCTAAATCAATTAAAAAAGCGGTTTATATACTGTTGATATTTTACTAACAAAACAATTTAACTTAATTTCAAAATAAATAATATAAAAGTTATTGTAGCTATTAACAAGCAATAATAAGCATCATTTTATATTTAAATTTAATTAAAAAAAAGTGTATTATATAATAACTGTTAATAACGTTTACTTTAAGTATAAAGTTTAAACAATTTCTAAAATAATGTCGTTATTTAAATCAGTTATAATTTTTACAGCTAAGTCTTTATCATTTTTATGTACTTGAAGTCTAATTCCACCAAAAGCATTAGAATGAAAAGGAAGTACAGTAATAGCGGTTTCATTTAAAAAAAAATAATTAACATTTTTTTGTTGAAGTAATAATTCTATAATAACATATTCACTAGGATAGGTAAATCTTGCTATGGTTATAAAATCTTTCATTATTAATAAGAATAAATTTAATTAAGTAATTTTTATAAAGGTAATTAATAATAACAGTTCGTTAATACCAATACAAAAATTTAAAGCTTACTTTTACCTTAATTAAAATACAAAAATGTCGAAAAGAAATAAAAATAAGAATAAAAAGAAACCAAACAATTCCAATCTTACCCAAAGTATACTTACTACTTTAAGAAAACAAAATTCAAAACCTACTAATTATAAACAGGTTGCGTCTATTTTACACGTTAAAGACACTACCACAAGAAATTTAATTATTAAAATCTTAAAAAAACTTCAAACTGAAGAAAAAATAGAAGAAATATCTAGAGGAAAATATATAATAAAAGCATCAAAAAATTATTATATAGGAATAGCTGATGTCACATCTAGAGGTCAAGCTTATATTATTGTAGATGATTTAGATGATGATATTTTTATTAATAATAAAAACTTAAATCATACTTTAAATGGTGATACCGTGGAGGTGTATGTTTTTAAAAGAAAAAAAGGGGGAAAACAAGAAGGAGAAGTAACTCAAATAATAGAACGAAAACGTAAAGAATTTGTTGGAGTTATAAAGATACAAGAACGTTTTGCTTTTGTGGAATGTCAAGATGTTAAAATGTACACCGATATTTTTATTCCAAAAGAAAATATTAATAAAGCTAAAGATGGAGAAAAAGTATTGGTAGAAATTGAAAGCTGGCCAGAAAAAGCGGGATCCCCTTATGGTAATGTAATTAAAGTTTTAGGTAAACCAGGAGAGCATAATACAGAAATACACTCCATCTTAGCACAATATGGGTTACCGTATGAATTTAATAAAGAAGTGGAAGAATACGCAAATAATATAGATACTTCAATTAATAAAAAAGAAATTAAAAAACGCCGTGATATGCGAGGCGATTTAACTTTTACAATAGATCCAAAAGATGCAAAAGATTTTGATGATGCTTTATCTTTCAAAATATTAAAAAAAGACGTTTATGAGATAGGTATTCACATTGCAGATGTATCTCATTACTTGATACCAGGAACTATTTTAGATGACGAGGCTTTTAATCGAGCAACTTCAGTATATTTGGTAGATAGAGTGGTACCAATGCTTCCTGAAGTTTTATCTAACAACGCTTGTTCTCTAAGACCTAAAGAAGAAAAATTTACTTTTTCAGCTGTATTTAAAATAAATGATAAAGCAGAAATAATTGATAAATGGTTTGGTAGAACAGTTACTTATAGTGATGCTCGCTTTGCTTATGAAGAAGCGCAATACGTGATTGAAAACAAAGATTTAAAAAAACCTCAAACCTTTACGATACCATCAAAAATATCTATAACAGGAAAAAATTATGAGGTTAAAAATACTATAACTGAAGCAATACTTAAATTAGATAAATTAGCTAAAATTCTTCGAAGAAAAAGAATAAATGATGGTGCTGTTTCTTTTGATAAGGTAGAGGTGAAATTTAATTTAGATAAAGATAATAATCCTGAAGGAGTTTACTTTAAAGAAAGTAAAGACGCTAATAAACTAATAGAAGAGTTTATGCTTCTTGCTAATAGGAGCGTTGCTAAATTTATTGGAGAACAAAACCCAAAAAAAACATTTATTTACCGTGTTCATGACGAGCCCAACGATGAAAAAATTGCAGCTTTAGAAAACATTATAAAACAGTTTGGTTACAAATTAGATACTCGTGATCGAAAATCAACTTCTAACTCTTTAAATAATTTATTAAAAGAGGTACAAGGAAAAAGAGAACAAAACCTAGTGGATACACTTGCAATACGTTCCATGAGTAAAGCGGTTTACACCACACAAAACATAGGTCATTATGGATTAGCCTTCGATTATTACACTCATTTTACCTCGCCCATCCGCCGGTATCCGGATATTATGGTACACCGTTTATTAAACAGTTATTTAGAAGAAGCTAAAGACGCAAACGAAGAACAATACGAACAAAAATGTAGACACAGTAGTGAAATGGAAGGATTAGCTTCACAAGCAGAAAGAGCAAGTATAAAATACATGCAAGTTAAATACATGTCCGACCATCAAAATCAAAACTTTTTAGGAGTCATCTCTGGTGTAACAGATTGGGGTATTTATGTAGAGATTGTTTCTAACAAATGCGAAGGAATGGTAAGACTACAAGATATAAAAGGAGATCATTATGTATTTAACAAAGAGGATTATGCTGCAATAGGAGAACGTACAAAAACGTGCTACCAACTTGGGGACGAGGTTCTTGTTCGTGTAAAAAAAGCAGACTTAGTAAGAAAACAATTAGATTTCGATTTGGTGGGCCACAAAGAAGACGTTTAGGTAATTAAAACATCTTCTTTAAATCATTTCATATGTATTTAGTACTTTTGTAATATTATGTTTGATGGTTTATTATATGCTGCCTTTTATGGTTTTTTATTAGCTTTTGCTGTAGGGCCAGTTTTTTTTACTTTAATCGAAACGAGTATAACAAAAGGTATTAAAGCTGCTATTTTCTTTGATTTAGGAGCATTATTTTCAGACGCAATTTTTATTATTATTGCGTTTTACAGCACCAGTCAAATCCTTGAAAAAGTTAAAGATGACCCTGCTTTACTAATTTTTGGCGGCGGTGTTCTAATCGCGTTTGGCGTTATATCCTATATACGAACCTCAAAATCATTTATTAAAATTGTAAGAGAACATTATTCAGTCGAAACTAAGAAAAATCATGGAGGTCTATTTTTAAAGGGTTTTTTATTAAACTTCGTTAATTTTGGTGTTTTAGCATCTTGGATTGCAACCATTATTATTGCACAAGCAGTAACTACTCATAAAAATGGAGTTCTATTGTTTTTATCTACCACTATGATTACTTTATTTTTAACCGATTTGTTAAAAATAATTCTTGCAAAAAAGTTAAAAAGTAATCTTACTCCTCGTTTTATTATAAAGACTAAGAAGTGGGTAAGCATATTAATAATCGGTTTTGGAGTTTTGCTGTTAATTCAAGGCGTATTTCCCGAGAATATTCAAGATGGAATAGAGAACATTCCAGAAACGTTTGAAAATAAAAAAACTTCAGTATTTTACTGAAGTTTTTTTGAGGCGTCGAGCGGATTCGAACCGCTGTAAGAGCTTTTGCAGAGCCCGGCCTAGCCACTCGGCCACGACGCCCTAAAACACTATTCAATAATAAAAGTCTTATTGAGAAAGCAAATATAACACAAAGTTCAACTTTTTTAGTTAAAAAATAATTTATCTTTTTTTGGTTATGGTTACGCTAACGAGCGCCACATCTCCATCTATTGGCGGGTTCACCTTCGCAACCATTATTTTTATATAATTTACTTGTGAAACTTCAAGCAATATTTTGTCAACGATTCGTTTTCCTACGTGTTCTAATAATTTAGATCTTATTGCCATTTGTTCCGCCACAATTTTTTGAAGTAACACATAGTCAACGGTATCTGTTAATTCGTCACTTTTGGATGCCTTGTCAAGGTTTGCTTTTACCGAGAGGTTCACTATATAATCTGATCCAATTTTTTCTTCTTCTGGTAAACAGCCGTGAAAGGCATAAATTTTTATGTTTTTTAATTGTATCGTGCTCATTTCAACTATTTTTGCAAAGTTACAAATCCTTAACTTGTACCGGGTGTTTGTAAATATTAAATTGTAAATAAAGATGTTAGAAAAAACGAATCCTCTCAATTTTATTGAGCACCTCATTGAAGAAGACATGGCTAACGGTATGCCAAGAGAAAATTTGCGTTTCCGTTTTCCACCAGAACCAAATGGATATTTACATATTGGGCATACTAAAGCAATTGGTATTAATTTTGGACTCGGGGAAAAATATAATGCTCCTGTAAACTTAAGATTCGATGATACCAACCCTGCAAAAGAAGAACAAAAGTATGTCGACGCTATTAAAGAAGATATTATTTGGATGGGTTATCAATGGGACCAGGAATTATATTCTTCAAACTATTTTCAAAAACTTTATGATTGGGCGATTCGCTTAATTATAAATGGAAAAGCATATATAGATTCACAGTCGAGCGAAGAAATGAGGTCTCAAAAAGGAACTCCAACCCAAGTTGGAACCAATAGTCCCTTTAGAAACAGATCTACTGAAGAAAACTTAGACCTTTTTAAAAGAATGAAAGACGGTCAGTTTAATGAAGGTAATCACGTGTTAAGAGCAAAAATTGACATGAAAGATCCCAACATGCTTATGCGTGACCCTATTATGTATCGTGTTTTAAAGAAAACACATCACAGAACAGGAGACGATTGGTGTATTTATCCAATGTATGACTGGACACATGGAGAAAGCGACTACATCGAACAAATTTCACACTCATTGTGCTCTTTAGAGTTTAAACCCCATAGAAAGCTTTATAATTGGTTTAAAGAAGAGGTTTACAAGGAAAATTCAAATGAACTTCCTTTAGCTCCAAAACAGAGAGAATTCGCGCGTCTAAACTTAAGTTATACTGTTATGAGTAAACGAAAGTTACTCCAATTGGTAGAACAAAATGTTGTAAAAGGTTGGGACGATCCAAGAATGCCAACGATTTCTGGTTTAAGAAGAAGGGGATATACACCCAACGCTATAAAAAAGTTTATTGAATCTGTTGGTGTTGCAAAACGGGAAAACGTAATTGATGTATCCTTATTAGAATTTTGTATTCGAGAAGATTTAAACAAGGTTGTTCCTCGCGCAATGGCAGTCTTAAATCCTATAAAATTAATAATCACCAACTATCCTGATGGTAAAGAAGAACTTTTAAAAGCTGAAAATAATCCCGAAGATGAGAGTGCTGGTTTTAGAGATGTTCCTTTCTCTAAAGAATTATATATAGAAAGAGAAGATTTTAAAGAAGACGCAAGTGGAATTTTTTTCAGATTAACTATCGGAAAAGAGGTTCGTTTAAAAAATGCTTATATCATTAAGGCGGACTCTGTAGTAAAAAATGATCAAGGAAATATTATTGAAATTTTATGTTCTTATGATTCAGATAGTTTAAGTGGCTCAGGAACTGAAGCTAGCCTTAGAAAAGTAAAAGGAACCCTTCATTGGGTGTCCATAGCACATGCATTAAAAGCAGAGATAAGGTCTTACGATCGTTTATTTACTGATGAAGCCCCAGATAGCCATAAGGATAAAACGTTCATGGACTTTATAAATCAAAATTCTCTTGCGATTACAGAAGCTTTTATAGAACCTAGTTTGGCTTTTGTAAAACCAGGAGATAGTTTTCAATTTCAACGTTTGGGATATTTTAACGTGGATGATGATAGTACTTTAAAAAATATAGTTTTTAATAAAACAGTAGGATTGCGTGATTCTTGGGAAAAGAAAAAACCTGTTCATAAAAAAGAGATACAAGTTAAAACATTAACGGGTTCGCCTATTAATGAAATTATGCGTTTTGGTAAAAAATACACAAAACTACCTATTGAAAAACAAGAGATAGCAAAAGTAAAAATACAGGAATTAGCAGAAAACATTTCCTATGACGAATTATTATCTTTCTTTGGTACTGCTGTTAAAAAAGCTGGCACCCGAATTGTAACAATGATAAGCCTAGGGGTTTTGTTGAATAACAATCAAGAAACTACTCCAGAAATTAAAGAGTTTGTATTAAAAGCATTGGAGGATAAGAACGAGTTATTGGCATTAGAAGCAAAAAAAATAACTCTCTAAGTTAGAAGGCTATTTTTAATTTGGCTAATATTCAAAATCTGTTTGAGGAGGCTTAGTCAACTTTTTCTTTTTATTTACAATCCCCTTAGCCTCATTGTCTTTTTTCATTTGTTCTCCAATTTGATTGCTGGCCGCAAATGACGCTATCATATTGTTTAACATATCACTTCCTGCTTGAGGTGAATTAGGTAATAATATTAAATTGGAATTAGTAGCGTCCCCAACAGACTGCAAAGTATCATAATGTTGAGTAACCACTATTAACGCAGACGCTTCTTGGGAGTTAATACCTACATTATTTAAAACATCAACACTATCCTCAAGACCTCTTGCAATTTCCCTACGTTGATCAGCAATACCCAAGCCTTGTAATCGTTTACTTTCAGCTTCCGCTTTTGCTCTTTCAATAATTAATATTCGTTGCGCATCTCCTTCGTGCTGCGCAGCAACTTTCTCTCTCTCAGCCGCATTAATACGGTTCATGGCAATTTTCACCAATTGGTCAGGATCAATATCTGTTACTAAAGCCTTTACAATGTCATAGCCATAATTTAGCATTGCATCTTTTAATTCTCTTTGAATCGCAATCGCTATTTCTTCTTTTTTAACAAATACATTATCCAATATCATTTTTGGTACTTCGGCACGAACAACATCAAATATAAAAGCGGTAATTTGTTCGTGAGGATTCTGTAATTTATAGAATGCGTTATATACATCTTCTCTTTTTATTTGAAATTGAACTGAAATTTTTAAATGAACAAATACATCATCTTTTGTTTTTGTTTCGACAATAACATCAAGCTGCTGAATACGTAAGTTTACTCGTCCAGCGATTTTATCAATAAAAGGAATTCTTATATTAATTCCCGCCCCATAGTCTCTAGAAAACTTTCCAAATCGCTCAACAATAGCAATAGTTTGTTGCTTTACTATAAAAAATGAAGCAAATAATAATAAAAATATTCCAATAATAACAAGCAATACAATATAGTTCATAACAATAGTTTATAGATTAAAACGCAAGTATGAAGATACAAAAAAAGGTGCTTTTATTACTTTAAAAGTTCCTTTAATTTATTTAAGGGTTAATATCATAAAGTAAGTGCGATGAATTTTTTTTGGTTTTCAAATCATGGAGCTTTTAGTAATAATTTAGCAAACGAGGACGTTAAAATAAACAGTTTTTAAATTGCCTCATCAGTAATAGCTCAATCAGTAGATAAAAAAGTTATTGTTTTCTGTACCCTATTAATCGTTTCTTTTTTACCAAGAATAGCCGCAATATTAAATACGTCAGGTCCTTTCATATCTCCCACAAGAGAAAGCCTTAAAGGCATCATCACTTTACCGAAACCAATTTCTTGACCTGTAAGCCATTCTTTTACTCGGTTTGAAACCTCATCTGAAGTAAATTCGTTGCACTCATTCAAAAGACCTAACACAGTGGTCATTATTTCACAAGTTCCTTCTTTAAATGCTTTTTTTGAAGCTTTCTCATCATATTCGGTTGGAGCTTCAAAAAAGAAACTGCCTTGTTCCCAGAGATCACTCACAAAAGTTGCGCGGTCTTTTATTGATTCCACTATAATTGAAAGATTTTTATTGGTAACAATACCTTTTTTTTCTAGAAGTTTTGAAAATAGACTTGTTAACATTTTATTATCTTTTACTTGTAAATAATGATGTTGAAACCATTTTGTTTTCTCTGGATCAAATTTAGCCCCAGCTTTGTTAATTCTACCTAAATCAAAAACTTCTATTAATTCGCTCAAACTGAATATTTCTTGTTCCGTACCTGGATTCCAACCTAATAAAACTAACATGTTTATTACTGTTTCAGGAAAATAACCGTCTTCTCTATAACCAGAAAAAACTTCGCCTTCTTTGGTTTTCCATTGAATTGGAAATACGGGGAACCCCATTTTATCACCATCTCGCTTACTTAACTTTCCTTTACCAACAGGTTTCATAATTAGAGGTAAATGAGCAAATTTTGGCACTTCCCAATCGAACGCTTGGTATAAAGCGATATGTAACGGAACTGAAGGCAACCATTCTTCACCGCGAATTACATGAGTGATTTTCATAGAATGATCATCTACAATATTTGCCAAATGATATGTTGGCATACCATCACTTTTAAATAATACTTTGTCGTCTAAAAGTTCCTTTTTAAAAGACACTTGACCCCTTACAATATCTTGTGTCGAAATAATGCTTTCTGGGCCCTCTTTAGGATTATGCATTTTAAAACGAATCACATAATCGAAGCCATTTTTAATTTTTGCCGCCACTTCTTCCTCTGATAACGAGATAGAGTTGTTTAGTTTTTCTCTATTATGCCAATTGTATATAAAAGTTTTCCCTTTCTCTTCATGATTTTTTCTGTGAAAATTTAATTCCTCAGAGGTATCAAAAGCATAATAAGCATTTCCAGTAGCAATAAGTTGTTCAGCATATTGTTTGTAAATATCTTTTCGTTCACTTTGCCGGTAAGGACCATGTTCTCCTTCTTTTTCACCACCTTCATCAAACGAGATATTAAGCCAACTAAGCGCTTCAATTATATACCTTTCTGCCCCCTCTACAAACCTGTTTTGATCGGTATCTTCAATACGTAAAATAAAATCTCCTCCATGTTTTTTAGCAAACAAATAATTAAACAAGGCGGTTCTTACCCCTCCAATGTGTAAAGGACCGGTTGGACTTGGCGCAAAACGAACTCTTACTTTTTTAGACATATGTTAATTCTTAAAAATGATGAAACAAAGGTACAATTCCCGAAGTCTTTATTAAAAGTATAATTTGGTTTAATTTTTGCAACAAAATATTAACAGGCAGATTAAAATTAATATAGTATTTTCGGCATTATATATCTATCATATTTAAGCAATGAATAGTTTTTCAATGATTCAGCAAAAGCTGAAACAATTTAATAAGAAATACTATACTAGCGAATTAATTAAAGGAATCATTCTTTTTTTCGCTATAGGACTCTTATACCTTATCGTTACGCTACTTATTGAATATTTTTTATGGTTAAACTCCTTTGGAAGAACTATTTTATTTTGGACTTTTATATTGGTAGAAGCCGCTTTGTTCGTTCGATTTATAGCCAAGCCTTTATTAAAATTATTTAATCTTCAACAAGGAATAACTCACGAAGAGGCCTCTAAATTAATAGGTAATCATTTTCCAGAAGTTAGCGATAAGCTTTTAAACCTTATTCAGTTGAATCAAAATCAACGAGAATCCGAACTTTTACTTGCGAGTATTGATCAAAAATCTACCGATTTACAACCGATTCTTTTTAAAACAGCCGTCAATTTTAAAAGCAACAGAAAATACCTTAAGTATGTAGCAATCCCAGTAATTATATTTTTACTGTTTACTGTATTAGGAGAAAAAGAAATTTTTTCAAACAGCTACAAAAGAGTCGTAAATTATGATGTTGCATATGAGCCACCAGCACCCTTTAAGTTTCAGGTTTTAAACAATTATCTTAGCGCTATAGAAAACAAGAGTTTTACGTTAAAAATTAGGACGGTTGGAGAATATTTGCCAGAAAACGCCAGTATCTTTTTTAATAACGAAACCTATTATTTAATACAAGTTGCTCCCGGAGTTTTTGAGCATACGTTCCTGCAACCGATAAAGCCAATTGAATTTAGCTTAAAAGCCAATCAAGTGAATTCTAAAAAATACATCTTGAATGTCATAAAAACACCCTCTTTAGTATATTTTAAAATGACATTAGACTATCCCAATTATACAGGAAAAAAGGATGAGGTATTAGAGAGTTCGGGAAACGCAATTATTCCTCAAGGAACAAAAGTTACTTGGGATGTTCAAACCAAAAACACAGACAAAGTTGTTTTAAAAACGAAGGATTCATTATATCCTTTTGAGTCCACAAACGAATCTTTTAAATTTAAGAAAGAGGTCTACTCAAATTTAAATTATACCATAACCACCTCTAATAAAAACCTGAAGGACTATGAAAACTTGTCTTTTACTTTAGGAGTAATTAGAGACGAATACCCCGAAATAAAAGTTTCTTCCAAACAAGACAGCACCGATAGTCAAAAAATGTATTTTTTAGGAAACGTATCTGATGATTACGGACTTACTAAATTACAATTGGTATATTTTCCGACCGGTGAGGAGGAAGAGAAACAACACATACCTTTAAAATTAAACGATTCCAATTTTGATCAATTTGTATATAATTTTCCAGGGAATTTACCTTTGACAGAAGGTGTTTCTTATGATTATTATTTTCAGGTTTTTGATAATGATGTTATTCATAATTATAAATCTAGTAAATCTGCTATTTATTCTTTCCGAAAGCTAACACAAGATGAAATAGAAAACGAACAGCTTCACAATCAACAGAATACGATTGAAGGGTTAGATAAGTCTTTGGAAAACATGAAACAACAAGACAAAACCCTGGAAGAGATTTCAAAAAATCAAAAAGAAAAAAACGAACTTAATTGGAACGATAAAAAGAAATTAGAAAAATTCCTTAAGAAGCAACAGCAGCAAGAGGAAATGATGAAAAATTTCTCAAAAGAATTAAAAGAGAACCTTGAAAATTTTCAACCAGAAAATAAAGAAGAAGATCCGTTTAAAGAACAGCTAAAAGAACGTTTTCAGGAAAATGAAGAGCAATTAAAGGAAAATGAAAAACTATTAGAAGAGCTTGAAAAACTTCAAGATAAAATAGAAAAGGAAGAATTGACTGAGAAATTAGAAAAGCTTTCCAAACAAAATAAAAACCAAGAAAAAAACTTGGAACAGTTAGTGGAAATGACTAAACGATATTATGTTACTAAAAAAGCTGAAAAACTTGCTGAGGAATTAAATAAACTTGCTGAAGAACAAGAAAAACTAGCCAATGCTCCTGAAGAAGAAAACACAAAAGAAGCTCAAGAAGAATTAAATAAAAAGTTTGAAGAATACACAAAGGAAAAAAAAGAGCTACAAAAAGACAATAAGGAGTTAAAGGAACCTATGGATATTCCTGATGATAAAAAAGGCGAGGAAGAGGTAAAAGAAGAGCAAGGAAAAGCTAGTGATGAATTAGATAAAGGGGATAAAAAAGAAGCATCTAAAAGCCAGAAAAAAGCGGCAAAAAAAATGAAGGAAATGGGGCGGCAAATGCAAATGCAAATGCAATCTGGTCAAATGGAAACACTCGATGAAGATTTGGAAATGCTGCGCCAAATATTAGATAATTTAGTGGTTTTTTCTTTTGAGCAAGAAGATTTAATGAAAGAATTTAAAACTATCGGTTATGGGAGCCCTTTGTTTGGAAAAAAACTGATTAAACAAAACGATTTAAAACAAAATTTCGAGCATGTTGACGATAGTCTTTTCGCTTTATCATTAAGACAGCCTATGTTGGGTGGAGCAATCAATAAATCATTAACAGACGTTTCATTTAATTTAGATAAAAGTTTAGAACGTTTAGCGGAAAACGAACTTAGAAAAGGTGTTTCGAGCCAACAATATACAGTTACTGGAGCCAATGAACTAGCTATTTTATTGAGTGATATTTTAGGTGGTATGCAAGATCAAATGAGTGGTATGGGGAAAGGTAAAGGAAAGGGGAAAGGAAAAGGAAAAAGCAAAGGTGAAGGAGAGGGCCAAGGGTTTCAATTACCAGACATTATTAAAAAGCAAGAAGGGCTTAATAAAAAAATGAAAGATGGCCTTGGTGAAAAAGGAAAAACAGGAAAAGGAAAAGAAGGAAAAGGTCAGGGAGAGGAAAAAGGTGAGGGTCAGGGTGAAGGAGATGGGTCTGGCAAAAATGGAAAAAATGGAAAACAAAAAGGTGAAGAAGGCTATGGAAATGAAGAAGACTTAAACGGTAAATTGTTTGAAATATTTAAAGAACAACAAATGCTTCGACAACAATTACAGGACAAAATAAATCAACTTGGTGATAAAGGAAATGCAGGAGACTTACTTCGTGAAATGGAAAACATAGAACAGCAGTTATTAGAGAAAGGTTTTGATCAAAAAACATTAGAGAAAATGCAAAATCTTCAGCATGAATTACTTAAATTAGATAAAGCAACTTTTGAGCAAGGTCAAGAAATGAAACGAGAATCTAAAACAAATCGCAAGAATTTTGAAAATAACACTAGTACAAATCCAGAAGCTATTAAAAAGTACTTTAACACTACAGAGATTTTAAATAGAGAGGCACTACCTTTGCGCTTAGAATACAAACAAAAAGTTCAAGAATATTTTAAGAATAAAGATGATTGATTTTTTTTCAGAGACCACATTTAATTTACAAAACCCAGAAAAAGTTGCTAACTGGATATCTATTATTATATCAAATGAAAATCTTGAGGAGGGAGAGATTAGTTATATTTTTTGTGATGACGAATACCTTCACAAACTTAATGTAGAGTTTTTAAAGCATGACACCTTAACTGATATCATCAGTTTTGATAATAGCTTAGGAAACCAAATTAACGGAGAAATTTTTATTTCTATCGAACGAGTAAAAGAGAACGCTAGTACATTTAATACTACTTTTGAAAATGAATTACACCGTGTTATTATTCATGGTGTATTGCACTATTGTGGCTATAAAGATAAAACTAAAAAAGATGCTGATTTAATGAGAGTCAAAGAAAACAAAGCACTATCCTTGAGAGATTTTTTATAGTATGCTGAAAATCAATTTAATACGATTTTAACAAACTGATTGTAAGTTATTTAACTATATTTGCACGCTATTGAAAAATCATGAGTAGGGTTAATTTTTTAAATACAATGTTTCACGTGAAACATCTTAAACTAAATTTTAGTTACTAATAAAATAAGCAGAATACTATGTTTCCAAACGAATATGATGTTATAGTAGTTGGTGCTGGACATGCTGGATCTGAAGCTGCATCTGCAGCAGCGAATTTAGGATCAAAAACATTGTTGATTACAATGAACTTACAAAATATTGCACAGATGTCTTGTAACCCGGCTATGGGTGGAATTGCTAAAGGACAAATAGTTCGTGAAATTGATGCACTTGGAGGATACAGTGGAATTGTTTCTGACGAAACAGCAATACAGTTTAAAATGTTAAACAAATCTAAAGGACCCGCAATGTGGAGCCCCAGAGTTCAAAGTGACCGCATGCGTTTCTCTGAAACCTGGAGAGATATGATGGAAAAAACTTTAAATCTTGATTTTTATCAAGAAATGGTTTCTAGTTTGATAATCGAAAATGAAAAAGTTGTTGGAGTTAAAACTTCTCTAGGCATTGAAATAAGATCTAAATCCGTCGTATTAACTAATGGCACTTTTTTAAATGGTACTATACATATTGGAGATAAACAGTTTGGTGGAGGAAGAGCTGGGGAAAGAGCATCAACTGGAATTACTAAAGATTTATTAAGCTTTGGTTTTCAATCTGGTAGAATGAAAACCGGAACTCCTCCTAGGGTTGACGGACGTTCCTTAGATTTTTCAAAAATGACAGAACAACCAGGCGATGAAAAACCAGAAAAATTCTCGTATCTAAAGTCCACAAAAACTTTAACCAATCAACGATTGTGTTACATGTCTTATACAAGCGCAACAGTACATGAGCTTCTTAAAGAAGGATTTGATAAATCCCCAATGTTTAATGGAGCTATAAAAAGTAGCGGACCAAGATATTGCCCTTCAATTGAAGAAAAAATTAATCGATTTGCCGACAAGGATAGGCATCAGCTATTTGTTGAGCCAGAGGGTTGGAACACGGTAGAATATTATATCAATGGTTTTTCCACATCACTTTCTGAAGACATACAATTTAAAGCATTACAGCAAGTATCTGGTTTTGAAAATGTAAAGTTTTTTAGACCTGGATATGCTATCGAATACGATTATTTTCAACCAACTCAATTAAAACACACACTAGAGACTAAATTGATATCTGGATTGTATTTTGCAGGTCAAATTAATGGTACTACTGGTTATGAAGAAGCTGCATCTCAAGGTTTAATGGCAGGAATTAATGCACATCTAAAAGTTCACGAAAAAGATCCATTTACGTTAAATAGGGACGAAGCTTATATAGGGGTTTTAATAGATGATTTAATCACCAAAGGAACTGAAGAGCCTTATAGAATGTTTACCTCTAGAGCAGAATATAGAACCCTATTAAGACAAGATAACGCAGATTTTAGGTTAACCTCTAAATCGTACAATATTGGATTAGCAACAAAAGAACGCCTAGAAACAATGGAACAAAAAGAAAAAAACTCTCACGCATTCATTCGTTTTTTTAAAAACAAGAGTATTAGTCATGAGGTTTTAAATCCAATATTAGAAGCAAAATATTCTGCTACAGTAAAGCAAATGGATAAATTATATAAGCCTTTTTCCCGCCCAAATATTACGATGGATGATATGCGAAAAATTAAAGAGGTCGACGATTACATTATAGAAAATAATTTAGATAGAGAAGTTTTAGAACAAACCGAAATTCAGATAAAATATGCTGGTTATATAGACAAGGAAAGAGCAAATGCTGATAAATTAAACCGATTAGAAGGTATAAGAATTCCAGAAAACTTCGATTATTCAAAATTAAAATCTCTTTCTTACGAGGCTTTGGAAAAATTAATAGCAGTAAAACCCGTGACTGTTTCACAAGCTTCAAGAATAAGTGGGGTTTCTCCAAATGATATTTCGGTATTATTAGTTTATATGGGGCGTTAATTATATTATTTTACGCGAATTTATTTATGGATGTTTCACGTGAAACAATTGGTTTTATGCAAAAAATAATCATCATAAAATGAAGCTACAAAAAGAGAAGTTTCCGCTAAGTGTTAAAGATTATTTAGTGACACACGAAGAGTTTACTCTAATTTTTAGTTCGGAAAAGGAAATGCTTTTAACCGATCCTCAGCCAACAACAAATCAACTTTATAAATATTATGAGAGTGATGATTATATTTCTCATACCGACAGTAACAAAGGAATCACTTCCTTTTTATATCAAATCATAAAAAAGATAGCTTTACGAAATAAATTAAATTTAATCATTTCATTAAAAAAGGATGCTAGTAATGTTCTTGATATTGGTGCAGGAACAGGTGATTTTTTAAAATATATTAAATCGAAAAACAGAACTATCTTTGGTATAGAACCCAACAAAAAAGCAAGAGAATTGGCTTTTAAAAAGGGAATTAATTTGGAAGAAAGCATAGCGAATTTAAAAGGGAAAAGGTTTGATGTAATAACTTTGTGGCATGTTTTAGAACATTTACCTAATCTAGAAATAACCATCCAAAAGATAGAAGAATTATTAAGTACAAACGGAGTTTTAATAATTGCTGTTCCAAACTTTAATTCGTTTGATGCTGCTTTTTATAAAAATTATTGGGCCGCTTTTGATGTACCACGACATTTGTGGCATTTTTCTAGAAACACGATGAAGAATCTTTTTTCAGATAAACTCATCTTGCAAGAAACGAAGCCAATGATTTTTGACTCGTTTTATGTCAGTCTTCTTTCTGAAAAAAATAAAACAGGAAAACAAAATTTAATAAAAGCCTTTTTTATAGGATTGCTATCTAATATTTCAGCTTTAAAATCTAAAGAGTATTCTTCTCTGATTTATTGTTATAAAAAACTAAAATAAGACAAATTAAGCTGTTTTAAGAACCTTTTTACTTTGCTAGCAGTAGTTTTCATTGATTAGGTAAATATCACTACTAGAAGGCTCTTGTTAAGGCGAAGTTTATAAGATAAAATTATTGTTAAATAAAAAAGAATAGAAAAAAATGATACCTATATTGTGTTATTATGCACGATTCAAATATTTCATACTCAATTTTTTTTGTTTTATTTTTCTCTCCAAAAGAAATCAATTTTAAATCTATTCTTTTTTATGAATTAATCGAGTTAATTGTATGGATAAGTCTGTAAAAATAATTTTAGCATTTCCATTTCGTTCAATGTGATATTCTGCGTCTTCCAAAGCCTCCTTAATTTCAAAAATATTATTTTGATGGATATATGCGGAAAATTTATCGAATGAAAATTTTCCATCGTGACTTTCAAAATAAATCAATGAATCTGCTTTGTAATTCTTAAGCATGGCTTGGCGGAAAATTTCTAAACAAAAGCTCAAAAATTTCTTTTGAGTTTCCCGACCTTCTTTTGCTAATTCTTCACTCCAATCAAATAAATCATAAATTGCAGTTTTGTTGCCTTTTGCTTTAAATGCAGTTCTTACCCAAAAGACAAAAAGATTTTCAAAAAGCACCTCATCTCCATCGTTTTTTATAATGTGTAAAGCGTTATTAAAATCACCGTTGGATTGATGACTTACCTTTCTAGCTTCATTTGATTTAACTTTGAGAATGTCAGTCAATTGGGTATAAATATCCTCTTCAGATAAAAGTGGAATTTGTAATGTTTGACACCGAGACTGTATGGTAATTAAAACATGTTCCATGTTTTCGACTAAAAGCAATAAAACTGTTTTATCTGGTGGCTCTTCTACCAATTTTAATAATTGATTTGAACATTCATTATTCATTTTATCAGCCATCCATATTATCATTAACTTGTAACCACCTTCATAAGCTTTTAAGGACAGTTTTTTTGAAATCGAAACTGCCTCATGCTTATTTATATTTCCTTGTTTTTTTTCAATACCTATAAATTGATACCAATCGTATAAGGATCCATAGGGGTTTTTTAAAACAAATTTTCGCCACTCTGTAGAGAAATTATCTGAAACAGGGTTCTTTTTAATAGTCTCATTTGTGTTGACTGGATAAACGAAATGGAGGTCTGGATGGGCTAACTTATCAATTTTATTTTTACAAGAAATATATTCATCACTTCCTTTTGCATGCGAATGACATAAAATCTCTTTAGCATAACTTAAGGCAATCGGCAAAACACCATAACCTGCCTTGCCAATAAAGAGTTGTGTGTGTGGAATTCGACCATTTTTAACAGTCTTCGTTAAATGTGATTTTATATGTTCTTGGCCTATTATTTCGGAAAAATCCATACACAATATTACGGTTTTTTAGTTAAAAATAACCTTTCAAAAATGGTATATTTGCAGTTTAAAATCTAAAGAAGAATCAAGTATGTAAAATATTTCAATTCTTAAAGAATGGAAGATTTAGGTACTTCAATAATAAAATAAAAAAATGTTCGTAAATTAACTGTAGCATACTTTTAGGAAGCTTTTAGGTTAAGATCGCTAAAAATTAATAAAATAAACAGATGAAAACAATTAACGACTTTAATTTTAAAAATAAGAAAGCACTAATTCGAGTTGATTTTAATGTACCGTTAAATGAAGCTTTAGAGGTTACTGATAGTACTCGAATTTTGGCAGCAAAAAATACGATAATTAAAGTTTTAGAAGACGGAGGAAGTTGTGTTCTAATGTCACATTTAGGAAGGCCCAACGGTATTGAAGAAATTTTTTCTCTCAAACATATAGTAAATAAAGTTAGTGAAATAATAGGTGTACAAGTTCGATTTTGTGAAGATTGTATTGGAGAAAATGCAGAGAAAGCTGTCGCTGAATTAGGAAACGGAGAACTATTGTTGTTGGAAAATCTTCGATTCCATAAAGAGGAAAAAGCAGGAGATGAACAATTTGCTAAAGAGCTTTCAAATTTAGGAGACATTTATATAAATGATGCCTTTGGAACTGCTCACAGAGCACATGCTTCGACAACGGTTATCGCCAAGTATTTCCTTGAAAATAAATGTTTTGGAATGCTTTTAGCTTCAGAAATTGCCAATATTAATAAGGTGTTGACTCATAGCGAAAAACCAGTTACTGCAATTATAGGAGGCGCGAAAGTCTCTTCAAAAATTACAATTATAGAAAGCATATTAGATAAAATAGACCACATTATTATTGGAGGAGGTATGGCTTTTACTTTTATTAAAGCTCAAGGAGGAAGTATTGGTTCTTCTTTAGTTGAAGATGATAAACAAGAAATGGCATTGTTCATTTTAAAGATTGCTAAAGAGAAAAACGTAAGGGTTCATTTACCTGTTGATGCTATCATAGCTGATCAGTTTTCTAATGATGCAACTATTAAAACCGAAACGATTAATACCATTTCTGAAGGTTGGATGGGCTTGGATGTTGGACCTAAAACCAACGACATTTTTAGCGATGTCATTTTAAATTCCAAAACTGTACTATGGAATGGACCTGTTGGTGTTTTTGAATTAAAAAAGTTTGCAACTGGAACCGTTTCATTAGGAAATGCAATTGCAGAAGCAACCGAAAACGGAACTTTTTCTTTAGTTGGAGGAGGAGATTCTGTAGCAGCTGTAAAACAATTTAACTTAAGCGATAAAGTAAGTTATGTTTCTACAGGTGGTGGAGCAATGTTAGAAATGTTAGAAGGTAAAACACTACCAGGAATTCAGGCTATTTTAGAACCATCAAAAAAATAGAGTTCAAAGCATTAAAAAATAGAATGTAAAAGAATTGTATTTTATTAGTATTTCCCTACTTTTATAAAAATTTCACTAAAACAACTGGTTTCTCATAGTATGGTAAACAGAAATTTATCTCAATTTTTTATCTTTTTTTTACTTTTTACTTTTTTAGGAACTGTTTATGCTCAAGAAGAACTTAAAGTAGAAGACAGCTTAAAAGTATTGAATCTAAACCTTACAACTAAAACCTTACAAATTATAGACACCACCTCCGCACAAGCAGTTTCGGGTGATCTTAGTACTACTGTAATCAATACCCTTAGTAAAGATTCTATCGTTTTTGATCTAGAAGATCAATTTATTGCAAGAACTGCCGATAGTTTATGGATGAAAGAATTATACGATTCAAGCAGGTTTGAAGAAGTTTATGGCAGTATTGTAAACGAAGTTATAGAACCCTTAGAATGTAAGGAAATTTCTACCGAACTTCTTAAACAACGTTTAGAAGATCTCAATGCTCGAACTCCTTTTAATGTAGAACACAATCCTTCCTTAGAGAAAATAATCAAACATTATTTAAAAAACAGAAGGAGCTCTATGGCCAAACTAATGGCTTTAAGTGATTACTACTTTCCTATGTTTGAACAGGAATTTGACAAGCATAATTTACCTTTAGAGATTAAATATTTAGCAGTCGTTGAATCTGCTTTAGATCCTGTTGCAAAATCTAGAGTAGGCGCTACAGGATTGTGGCAATTTATGTTTACGACAGGAAAAATATTTGGACTGGAAGTGAGTTCTTATGTGGACGAAAGAGCCGATCCAGAAATGTCAACCGAAGCAGCAGCTAAATACCTAAAGAGTCTTCATAAAAGCTTTGATGATTGGGACCTAGCTTTAGCAGCTTATAATTCTGGACCTGGAAATGTTTCAAAAGCAATTCGACGTTCAGGAGGTGAAACTAATTATTGGAAAATACGAAATAGACTTCCTAGAGAAACTGCGGGTTATGTACCTGCTTTTTTAGCAACGATGTATATTTTTGAATATGCTGAAGAACATGGTTTTAAAAGTTTGGGGCCTAAATTTCACCAAATAGCAACCGATACGATTCAAGTAAAAAGATTAATTACTTTTGAACAAGTTGCAAAAGTGGTGAATTTGCCAGTTGAAGAAGTTCAGTTTTTAAACCCTTCTTATAAGTTGGGAATTATCCCTTATATAAAAGATAAAAATTACACCCTTAGATTACCAGTTGAATCTATAGGTAAATTTGTAGCTAACGAAGAAGCAATTTATAAACTGGCTCAAGTAGAAAACAGCAAAGAAGACGCAAACCTTCCTAAATATGTAGAGCAACCCGATCGGATTAGATATCGTGTTAAGAGTGGTGATTATTTAGGTAAAATAGCAGAAAGATACGGTGTTGGTGTAAGCCAGATAAAAAAATGGAATGGGCTAAAAAACAACAAGCTAAAAGTAGGTCAACGCCTAACTATTTACCCGACAAAACCAATTGATAATTCAAATAAAACAAGTGTTACTAAAACGACTACAAAAGGTAATGTAAAACTATATACTGTTAAAAACGGAGACTCCTTGTGGAGTATTTCTCAAAAATATCCAGGAGTTACTGTTCAAAATATTAAAAATTGGAACGGTATTAGCAGCAATAAACTGCAACCTGGTATGAAATTAAAAATTTATAAGGGCTAATATTCTGAAAACCAATTTAAATGAAACTGATTTATATAACTTTATTCGCTATAATTGCGCTTTTATCTTGTAATAACAATGAAACAAAAGGTACCTATAAACAAAAATCTGTAGGAAATATTAATGCCCTTCAAATTTTAATTACAGACGAATTGTGGAACGATTCTGTTGGAGAGGAAATTAGAAAATATTTTGCCGCTCCAACTGAAGGATTGCCTCAAGTTGAACCTTTGTTTTCTATCCATCAAATGGATCCATCTACATTTTCAGGGTTTATAAAAAGCAATCGACTTTTTTTACATGTTACTATCGGGCAAGAAGATAAATTCACTTTAGTAACCAACGAATATGCAAGGCCACAAACGGGAGCAATCATTACCGCAAAAACAAAACAGGGCTTGATAAAATTAATAGCCAAAAATCAAGAAGAAATTATTAAAGCCTATATTAAATCTGAAATTAAGGAACGTCAACGAAGAACCGCTATTTCTCCTTTATCTATAGACTCATTAAAAGAGCGCTTTGGTTTGACTATAAAAATGCCTTCTGCTTATAGAATTGCACATAAAGGTGACGACTTTTATTGGATAAGAAAAGATCTTAAAAAAACAGGATCTACCAATATATTAATTTATGAAGTCCCTTTAAATTCGATCTCTAGCGATAGCACTGCCTTGGGTGAAATATTAACGATAAGAGATTCAATAGGGGGTTATCATTTGCCGGTTGAAGATAATGGAAGGTTTGGAACAGATTACTCGTATTCTCCTAATTTTTACATAACAGAATTAGCGGGAAATCTTACTTATAAAACAAAAGGCGTATGGGATGTAAAAGGAGAGTTTATGGCAGGACCATTCTTGAACTATGCAGTAAAAGACGAAAAAAACAATAGGTATTTAATAATTGAAGGTTTTACTTTTTCCCCAGCAGAACGAAAACGAAATCTTCAGTTTGAACTAGAATCTATAATTAAATCAGCAAAAATAATCGATTAGAGGAATTATTTTATTTCATCTAAATTGTTATCGTCCTTGGTCTCATCTTTTGATTCGTCCTTAGAGGCTTCTTTAAACTCTTTAAGACCACTACCTAAACCGCGCATTAATTCTGGAATTTTTCTTCCTCCAAATAACAATAATACCACCACTACAATTAATACTATTTGGGGCCATCCAATCATTAAAGGTAACATCGCTAAATTCATTATCTTAGATTTAAAATACAAATGTAATAAGAATTCATTAGAATTATCGTTTTATGATTGTATTTAGCTATAAAATACAATTAAAGCTTAAACTTATATTACTAAAGTTCTAATTTTTATATTTGCTATTAGGAAGATACTTATGAAAAAAGAAAAGAGAGCTAAAAAGATAAAACATAAACTGCTTAACAAGTATCGCTTAGTGGTTCTTAATGAAGACACTTTTGAAGAACGCTTTACCTTTAAATTGAACCGTCTAAATGTTTTTGTTTTTAGTATAACTGCCGCTTTGATATTAATTACCAGCACCACAATTATCATTGCATTTACTCCTTTAAGAGAATATATACCAGGCTATTCTTCAGTTTCATTAAAGGTAAAAGCAATAAAACTTGCCTATAAAACAGATTCTCTTCAGCAAGTAATAGCGATTAACGAAAAGTATTATTCTTCCATAAAAAAAGTACTAACAGGAGATGTTGCAACTGTATATTTTAATAAAGATTCTATTATTGAAGCTGCAGAAATCGATGAATCAGCATTGGACTTAATACCATCAAAAGAAGATTCATTATTAAGAGAGAAAGTCTTATTAGAAGATAAATACAATCCTTTAATAAGTAATTCTGAAATTAACTTTGTGTTATTTCCTCCGGTAAAAGGAACTATTTCTGAAGGATTCAACACTAAAGACAAACATTATGCGGTTGATGTGGTGACTTCAAAAGATGCACCGATAAAAGCGACTGCAGATGGAACGGTAATTTTTTCTGAATGGACTGCTCAAACTGGATATGTAATTATTATAGAACATACTAATAATTTAATTTCAGTTTATAAACACAATTCCGTACTTATAAAAGAGCAAGGCGAATTGGTTAAGGCTGGAGAAGTTATTGCTACAGCTGGTAATACAGGGGAATTATCTACAGGACCTCACTTACATTTCGAATTATGGAGTGATGGATACCCTATAGATCCAACTAATTTTATAGATTTCGAATAAACCATGTTTTTAAAATCTTTAGGAGCAAAAATATTAGCCAAACGGGCAACTAAAAAAATACAAAAGTGGGCTTCTAATCCAATAGAAATCCAACAAAAAACATTTCAGAGTTTAATAGCTGAAGCCAAAAACACTTCCTTTGGGGAAGACCATAATTTTCAACAGATAAAAACATATTCAGATTTTGTAAAGCAAGTTCCAGTAAGAGATTACGAAGGTTTAAAAGATTATTTTAAACGAACTGCCAATGGCGAAGAAAATGTGCTGTGGAAAGGAAAACCCACCTATATTGCTAAGACTTCAGGAACCACATCGGGAGCAAAATACATTCCTATCACAAAACAATCGATGCCCTTTCATATTGAAGCAACTAAAAATGCTTTATTCTGTTATATTCAGGAAACCGGCAATGTTGATTTTGTAAACGGGAAAATGATTTTTTTACAAGGAAGCCCAGAATTAGAATTAAAAAATGGAATCAATATTGGAAGACTATCCGGTATCGTAGCCCATTTTGTTCCTAAGTATTTACAAAAAAACAGAATGCCTAGCTGGGAAACCAATTGTATTGACAATTGGGAAACCAAAGTAGACGCGATTGTAAAAGAAACTAAAAATGAAAATATGACTCTTATTGGAGGGATTCCTTCTTGGGTACAAATGTATTATGAAAAGCTTCAAAAATCTTCTAATCGAAAAGTAGGTGATCTTTTTAAAAATCTTCAGCTTTTTGTTTATGGAGGCGTTAACTACGAGCCCTATCGCGCAAAATTTGAAGAAATGATAGGCAGAAGAATAGACAGTATAGAATTGTATCCAGCTTCTGAAGGATTCTTTGCTTTTCAGGATTCTCAAAAAGAAAAAGGAATGCTATTGCAGTTAAATTCTGGAATTTTTTATGAATTTATAGAAGCTTCCAAATTTTATGATGAAAATCCAAAACGATTGATCATTGGAGAAGTTGAAATAGGAGTCAATTATGTAATGATTATTTCTACCAATGCAGGTCTTTGGGGATATAACATTGGAGATACGGTTCAGTTTACCACCACAAAACCATACAGAGTGATAGTTTCAGGAAGAATTAAACATTTTATTTCCACTTTTGGAGAACATGTAATTGGGAAAGAAGTAGAACAAGCTATTAATGAAGCGATGCAAAAGTTTCAGTTTTCAATATCAGAATTTACCGTAGCTCCTCAAATCAATCCAACAAAAGACGAATTGCCTTATCACGAATGGTTAATCGAGTTTCAAACGGCTCCAAAAAACCTCATCGAAATTGCTGCTTTTATGGACAAAAGCATGCAGAATCAAAACACCTATTATAGAGATTTGATTCAAGGGAAGGTACTTCAGCCCTTAAAGATTTCCAGTTTAAAGGAAGATAGTTTTAATGCCTATATGAAATCTCAAGGAAAATTAGGAGGGCAGAATAAAGTGCCTAGACTTTCTGACAATCGCAAGATTGCCGATCAACTTCTTGGTTTATAAAATTGGAATTGTTTGCTCTTTATTGTCTTTAAATAGATTATAGTATTTTTGCATAAATATTATTTATGATAATAACACATAAAAGAACGCGAGCTCAAGAAAGTTCTGGAGCCATTGAAAGATTATATATTACCATGCGACACCTTTTTAATCGTGGGTTTTACAAGCCTATGGGAGTTTCTGGAGAAACGTTAAGAGAGTCTTTGCTTACCCTTAGACCTGAAATATATGGCTCTATAGCTGATGATAAAGTGGAATTAGAGGGACTGTTATATGTTATAGATCGATTACCAATCGGTATTGAAGAATGTAGTTTTATCAACCTAACAAGTGATG
>Ga0206130_10000095_pt1 | contig 141243 bp, 136 predicted proteins | sample Helgoland_Spring_9_FD_148637 | JGI IMG/M metagenome (GOLD analysis project Ga0206130, IMG submission 148637) | Pelagic subsurface seawater microbial communities from Kabeltonne, Helgoland, North Sea - Helgoland_Spring_Bloom_20160512_1 | ecosystem: Environmental > Aquatic > Marine > Epipelagic...
AAACTCAAGCGATTGTTTTGCAGGGATTAAACGGTTTGTCGCATAAAGGGGAGGGGTCAGCCAGCTATTATTATTCACTCCCAAGGTTGCGCACGCAGGGAGTCGTCCGGCGAGGTGCGCAGGAGGTGAGGGTCACCGGGTGGGCGTGGTTTGACAGAGAATGGAGTACGTCGGTGCTGGCCGACCATCTTAAAGGATGGGACTGGATGGCGCTAAACTTGGATGACGGAAGAAATATCATGGCTTTTCGGTTGCGACGTCGAGATGGCCGGCGAGATGAGTATGATCATGGTCTGCTTGTCCAGTCTGCGTCCGTAGCCCCAGCAGTGGCGCAAAAACCTGTCATTGGCAAGACTGATCATGGGGTTACCTTACTGACACCACAGGACTTTGAGTTAACTCCTCAGCGTTATTGGCAGGATGCCAATCGCGTTGCATGGCCTGTTCAATGGACTTTGCAGCTGGGAGAAGAAACCTTTGTCATTGAGGCCATGATGGACGATCAGTTGATGCAACAAACGTTGACTTACTGGGAAGGTATTGTTGTCGTGCGCAACAATGAATCGCAAAATGTAGGCAGTGGCTACTTGGAGCTGACTGGCTACGGTGCTGGAGATAAAGATGACTGACGACCGCTCAACGGACACTCAAGATCGGGTTGACTCACATGATCAGGGGGCGCATCGCCAACCCAAATCGCAGCAGGCGCTAGATTGGCAAACCCTGGGATCCTCGTATGATGAGCAGGCGGGATTAATTTTGTTCAAAAAGCGGATCGATAAGATGCGTAATCCGCGCAACAATCGCGTGTTCGACCGGTTGATTCTCGAGTCTGTCGATTGGGTGAACATGGTGGTCATTGATAAGGAGGGGCGGTGTGTCATGATCCGGCAGTATCGCTTTGGCGCAGGGTATACGACGCTGGAAACGCCGGGTGGTATGGTAGATCCGGGGGAAGATTCCGCGACCGCCGCTGCGCGTGAGTTGCTTGAAGAGACAGGTTATGCTTCCGATAAATGGACTTACCTAGGTGCTGTGGAGCCTAATCCTGCGATACACAATCACTTATGCCATCACTGGCTAGCTCGGGATGCATACCTTAAGGATGATCCTAGCCCGGGAGCGGGAGAAATGATCGCGGTAGAGCTGATGACGCAAGCGCAGGTGCAAGCAGCAGTTTTGAGCGGGGAGTTGAAGCACGCACTTGCCCTATCTGCCCTCGCTCGAGTGTATCCCCTGTGGTCTTCTGCGCTCTAGGATAGTCATCTTTCAGACCAGCAACTTTAGCGTTCGTGTTGCGTGCTGTTCAGAGCCCAGTCGTAGTTAAAGTCGACGGTGCCCGAAAAATTTTGCAAGGATTCGTTCAGCGTTTCATGGTGACGGGCTAAATAGTTAAGCAGGCCGGCTTGGTCACTGGCAAAGTCAGATTGATACCAATTAAAAATACTGGAGAGTGTCAATGAGTCTGGATTGTCGACAGAGACCCCTCTTGGGTGGTTGATATAGGTGCGTTCGGCGGCTGACAGCGCCGGCTCTAGAAGCGCACCTGAAAAAGCAATTGCGCTTAAATTGGGGCAACTCACGCTGGCACAGTTGACCGCGTAGTGAATTCGATGATCCTGCCAGATTGGACGAAGAATTCTGTGCTCGATATCGTTAAGAGTGAGTGTCTGCCCCGCAATTTTGATGACAGGATCGTCCCAGGGCCCGAAAGAAAATAGGCGGGCGCCCATCCTTTTAATTGATTTTTTCTGGGGATGCTGAAGCACAATGTCGACGGTGAGTGCGTTATATAGGTTGATCCAGTAGGCCATTTGCTCGTTTCGATTTAAGCCTCTAGGGTCAATTTGAGTCACTTGCCGCAGATAGTTGCGCAACAAGGCATGGCCCTCGCCGGCAGCACCAGCGTAGTTCACCCGGGTAATGCCGTCATTGTGGAGGGTGACATATTGATCTAAAAACAGCTGCCAGTTGCTGTGGTCGATAGTTTGTGTAGCGGTGGTATGAGGCAGCCAAAATGGCCACGCCTGGCTCGCGTGTGCTGGTGTTTGTGCCGAAATTGTCAGCAGGGCGGAAAAGATCCATCCAGTGATCAGGCTTTTATTGGGCATATTGACACACATAATTTCTTCCTAGGAGCGATAGGCTTAGAGTAGCTACTTGGGATATAGTTCGGTCGTGTAGAACAGGATTGGGCTTGCATGTAAGATTGTCAATCTACTGACCTTTCTGTGGGGGTCGGCAGGTGATTTAAAACAGAGCAAGCAACGCAAAATTATTGCGAGTAGTGTTGGATTTGATGCGAACCGATAACAACTTGACAGCCCAAGGTGACTCTTTTGCGAGGCTGGTCAATCGCAAACAATCGGCTCAAGAGCCGGCGAAGATTTTACTTGTCGATGATAAGGGGCCGCTGCTCGCCTCATTGCACCATTTGCTCAAACTATACGGTTATGAGGCGGATCAAGCACTGGGCGGGGAGGCGGCAATGCGGGCGCTCGCTGCACAGCAATACGACCTTGTGCTGCTTGATTTGATGATGCCGGGTATCTCCGGCCATGATATTTTGGACTATGCTGCGCGTGAGGCGCTGACCTGCAAGATTATTGTGGTCAGTGGCGACGCAAGCTTCAGCGGCGTCAAACATGCCTTGCACTGCGGTGCTTTCGACTTCGTCAAAAAACCCTATGAAGCCGCTGAATTGATCGGCACCATGGAGACGGCGTTGCGTCAGATCCGACTGGAGCAGGAGCGTGACGAGCTCGAGCTGCAAGTCAAGGAATCAGAATCTTTACATCGATTTATTGTCAACAGCTCTCCGGATTTGGTGTTTATGTTGGATCGTGAAGGTCGGTTCAGCTTTGTTAACGACCGGATCGAAAGCATGTTGGGGTTCGATAAAAAAGCGCTGTTGGGGCAGCACGTCACTGCACTGATAGAAGAAAGCGATTGGGATGCCGCCTCTCAACTATTCGGCGAACGACGCACTGGAACGCGGGTGTCGAAGAACGTTGAGTTAAGGCTGAAAAGTAAGTTGCAAGATCGTCGCGCCGGTTCTGATCGTACCCAAACTGTATGGGCGGAATTCACGGCGATGGGGGTCTACGCGGGCGATGGTGAACCCTCGTCAGTCAATTTTAGTGGTACCTATGCCACCGCTCGAGATGTCAGTGAGCGCAAACGTGCGCAGGCATTGATTAATTTTCAAGCCCATCATGATCTGCTCACGCACCTGCCAAACCGGATTTTGTTGAAGGAAAGGCTTGATGGTGCGCTTATCGAGTCGCAACGCAAAGGCACGAACCTGGCGGCCATGTTTATAGATTTAGACCGGTTCAAGGTGGTTAATGACACACTTGGTCACAGTATGGGCGACCGGCTGCTGCAAGCGGTCGCGAATCGACTGCAGAGTTGTTTGCGCTCGGGTGATACCTTGTCCCGTTTTGGTGGTGATGAGTTTGCTCTGTTGTTGCCCCAGGTACGCAGTCGAGAGGATGTGGTGGTAATCGCGGAGAAAATTCTCGACCGTCTGAAAGAGTCGTTTGTCATTGAGGGGCATGAATTGTTTGTTGGTGCGAGTATTGGCATTTCGATGTACCCAGAAACCGGTGGTGACGAAGAGACGCTTATTCAGAACGCAGATATCGCTATGTATCATGTCAAAGCGCGGGGTAAAAACGGTTATCAGTTTTTTTCCGAAGAGATGAATCAGCAGTTTTCTTCGCGGTTGAAGCTCGAAAGGGAAATACGCAACGCGCTGGCGGAGAAGGAGTTTGAGGTATTTTATCAACCTCAAGTGTCGATGGATACAGGCACCATAAGTGGTGTCGAAGCGTTGGTTCGTTGGCGTCATCAGTCCCGTGGATTGATTGACCCCGGTGAGTTTTTGCCGTTGGCGCAAGAAACCGGACTGTTGGTGCAAATCGATGAATTTGTCCAGCGCCAAGCGTTCCAAGATGTTGCTGGCTGGCACCGTGCCGGGCTTGGCCCGATCGACGTCGCGGTTAACCTGACCTCCAGCCAAATTGAGCAGGACAGTTTTATCGATCACTTTAAGACGTCGCTAAGGAGTTCTGGTTTGGCGCCAACCTCTGTGAAAATGGAGATTACCGAAAGCACGCTGATGCAGGATGTCGAGCTGATTGTGCCTAAACTTCGGTTGATTCGCTCGCTGGGCGCGCGTATTGCGATAGACGATTTTGGCACGGGTTATTCTTCACTGTCTTATCTGCACCAATTTCCCATAAATAGTCTCAAAATCGACTGTGCGTTTGTTCGAGATATTAGAGCGGAAGATCAAGATGCGAGCATCGTTGACGCCATTGTTGCTATGGCCAAGGGACTGCGCTTGGATTTAGTAGCAGAAGGCGTTGAGAATCGCACCCAACTGAAATACCTCAAGGCGCGAGGTTGCGAGGAGGTACAAGGGTATATTTTCTCACCGCCAGTGCCTGCCGGGGATCTTGCGATATTACTCAAAGAAAATAGTTTTGCTCAAATTCTCTCCAAAGACAGTTCTGTAATCCCCGCCTAGAGTTTTTTGGCGTATATTTGTCACCCCATAGGGCCCACAGGAACAGGGTAGTGAAAGGCTTTACGACAAAAATTGTGCACAACGATCGCCAACGCGCGATAGAGCATGGTGCGGTTCACAAACCGGTTCATACCTCGGTGGCTTTTGGCTATCGCGATGCGAGAGATTTAGCTGCGGTTTTCCAAGGTGAGCAATCGGGGTATACCTATGGTCGCCAGGTTAACCCAACGGTTGACGCGCTTGAAGACAAAATCTCAAGCATGGAAGACGGGATCAAAACGGTTTGCTTCGGCAGCGGCATGGCGGCCATTGGCACCGCGATCTTCTCTTTATTGCGCCCGGGAGATCATCTCATTTCCAGCGCCTTTTTGTTTGGGAATACCAACAGTTTATTTACCACTTTTGACGCTCAAGGCATAAAGGTCACATTTGTGGATGCCACTTCTGCCGACATGGTGGCTGCGGCGATAACGCCTGCCACCAAAATGATCTTTGTAGAGACAATCGCTAATCCGCGTACTCAGGTCGCCGCGTTAGAAGAAATAGGCGCCCTGTGTGCGCAAAAGGGAATTGTGTATGTTGTGGACAACACAATGACATCGCCTTATTTGTTTCAGCCTAAAAACGTCCGGGCGAGTTTGGTGGTCAACAGTTTGACGAAATATATTGCCGGGCACGGCAATGCGCTGGGTGGGGCCATCACCGAATTAGGTCTCTATGATTGGGCTCAGTTTAAGAACATCAGCCAGACTTATCGTAAAGGTGATTCGCAGCTTTGGGGAATTACGCAGATACGAAAAAAAGGCCTGCGGGATTTTGGTGCTGCCTTAGCCCCTGAAGTGGCCCATCATATAGCGATTGGTGCGGAAACGTTGGCGCTACGAATGCAACGGCAATGTGATAACGCTTTAGCGCTGACGAAACATTTGGTTTGCCACCCTAAAATAGAAAAAGTTTATTATCCCGGTTTATCAGATCATCCGCAGCACCGGCGTTCAGCTGAGTTGTTTAGACACCCGGGTGCGATCTTCAGCTTTGAACTTAACCCGGAGGTTGATTTATGGCGTTTCCTGAATCGGCTTAAGGTGGTAATTAACTCCACCAATCTCGGCGACAACCGGACACTGGCGATTCCGGTGGCGCACACCATATACTTCGAAATGGGCGCGGAGCGCCGGGCCAGTATGGGTATAAAAGATCAGTTGATTCGCATTTCTGCCGGCATTGAAGATCTGCAGGATTTGATCGCAGATCTTGACCAGGCATTAGATTAAACGAGGTAAGTGATGGGCAGATTAGAGGGTAAAGTGGTTGTCTTGACCGGCGGAGCGGGCGGAATTGGCCGCGCGGTTGGGAAACGTTTTGTGGCAGAAGGAGCTGATGTCCTGTTGGTCGATCTGGACGAACAGGCGCTGGCCGCCGCGTGTGCTGAGATGAGCAGTAATAAGGTCAGTTACTGTGTTGCAGATGTCACTAAAGCGGCGGATAACGTCACAATGATTGAAACTGCGACGGAGCGCTACGGAGGAGTTGATGCTTTTATTGCCAATGCAGGCATCGAGGGTGATGTGTCGTCGATACTCGATTATGACGAGCAACGGTTTGAACAGGTCATGGCAGTCAATGTCAAAGGCCCTTTTTTAGGCTTAAAAGCCGCTGTGCCCGCGCTGACTGAGCGTGGCGGCGGCAGTATCATTATTACCTCAAGTGTGGCGGGCGTGCGCGGCGCCCCAGGTGTTGCGCCTTACGTGACCAGCAAACATGCAGTGATTGGCCTGATGAAAACAGCCGCCTTGGAATTTGCCGACCGAAATATTCGCGTGAATACGGTCAACCCTTCTCCAGTAGAAACGCGCATGATGCGCAGCTTGGAAGAAGGCATGGCACCCGGTGCAGCTGATGAAGCCAAGGCGCGTATGCAGGCAAATATCCCTTTGGGGCGTTATGCAGAACCTGAAGACATCGCCAACATTATGTTGTTTCTGACCAGCGACGACAGCAGTTTTATCAGTGGGTCCGTCTATCTCGCAGACGGCGGCAGTATGGCTTAGGATAGCCACGGCAAATTAGTTCATTTCAACCTAAGGAAAACATTGATGGCAGCAGCGGTTTTAGAAACAACTTTATCACTTCCGAATAAACGCTCCGGCAAAGTCCGCGATCTATACGATGTGACTTTGGCTGACGGTCGAGAAGCGTTGCTGATCATTGCCACAGACCGTATCAGCGCTTTTGATGTGGTGATGGCCAATGGGTTGGCAGGAAAAGGTATTGTCTTGACGCAGATATCGAAATTCTGGTTCGATCATTTTGCTGACAGCGTTCCGCATCATTTGATCAGCACTGACGTTGCTGATGTTCCGGGATTGAACGCTAGCGAGCAAGCCGCGCTGCGGGGACGGATTATGCTTTGCCAAAAGACAGATGTGGTGCCCATAGAGTGCATCGCGCGTGGTTATATTACAGGTAGCGGCTGGAAGGACTATCAAGCCAGTGGCGCGGTTTGTGGTATTCGCTTGCCGCAAGGCCTAAAAAACAGTGACCGACTGGCGGAACCGTTGTTTACGCCTTCGACTAAAGCGGCGACTGGGCATGATGAAAATATTAGTTTTGCCCAGGGCGCCGAGGTGGTAGGCGGCGAATTGATGCAGTGGTTACAGGAAACTACATTGCAGCTCTACAGCCAAGCGCGTGATTATGCTGGTGCGCGTGGAATCATTCTGGCCGATACCAAGTTTGAGTTTGGTATTGCTCCAGGTGCCGAACACCCATTGCTGATCGATGAAATATTTACGCCGGATAGTTCCCGGTTTTGGCCTGCAGATGATTGGGAACCGGGCCGCGAGCAACAGAGCTTTGATAAGCAAATCGTTCGCAATTATCTTGAAACTGTCGTCAATCAAGGGCATTGGGATAAAACCGCCCCTGGACCCGCTTTGCCCGAAGAGGTGACGGACAAAGCCATCGCGCGCTATTTGGAAGCTTACCAGCGACTCACTGGAGAGACCCTGCAGCTTTAAGGCATCCTCAGTTGGAGTGGCCGCAGTACAAGCTGATGTGTGACCAACCGGAATATTGGTCCGGCTGGATGCTGGAGCAATGTATTGATCTATTAGGTCAGCTGCACTCTGATCAGCTGCAGGCTGTTTTATCCCAAGCGCTTCAACAGCCTGCGCTGCCGCGCCCTGCGGATCATCAGGATCATCGTTCCACGCATATGTTTAGATTGAGTTTGTCATCGCAGCAGCGCTGCGATGTATTGGCAGACTTGCGGCGGGCGAAAGCCATGGGTTTATCGACCGCGGCCACTCAAAAGCGCGGTCTGGGTGGTTTTTTGGAGGCTTGGCAGGCTTATGCACAGCAAAAAAATTGAAATTTCCCGTGTATTAGTCGCAAATCGTGGTGCGATTGCGCGGCGCGTTATACGTACCTGTCAAGCCATGGGCTTGCAGACGGTTGCGGTTTATTCGCCGGCTGATGCGGCGGCACCTTATCTGGCCGAGGCCGGTGCAAGTTTTGCGTTGCCGGGTGTTACGCCGCAAGAGAGCTACCTGAATCAGGCAGCATTGCTCGAAATCGCGGATATCAGTGGCGCAGACGCTGTGCACCCGGGTTATGGCTTTTTGGCGGAAAATAGTCAATTTGCGGCAGCGGTTAACGAGCGAGGATTAACGTTTATTGGACCGCAACCCAAATGGTTGGCGCAGATGGGTGACAAAGTGGCGGCGAGAGCGCTTTTTGCAGATCAAGGGTTCCCGATTTTTCCTGGCAGTGGCTTGCTTACAGATATGACAAAAGCGGTCGTGCAGGCAAAATCTATAGGGTATCCGATTATGGTCAAACCCTCTGGTGGTGGTGGCGGTATGGGTATGGAAGTGGTGCCCGATTCTCGGCGCCTGGATCTGGCGATTCAGCGCGCTCAGGCGATTGCACACAGTGCGTTTGGAGAATCTGGAGTTTATCTGGAGCGCGCGATAATGCAGCCCCGGCATGTTGAGTTTCAAATTCTCGGTGATGGCGCGGGCAGCGCGATTCATCTCTATGAGCGCGAATGTTCCGTGCAGAGACGCAATCAAAAGCTGATCGAAGAAAGCCCGGCTCCTGGGATAGACAAGCAACTCGTCGCAAGACATGCCGAGTTGGCTGCGGCGGTTTGCGCAAACCTGAGCTATGACAATATTGGCACCTTAGAAACACTTTTTGCACCCGACGGCGAGGTTGGGTTTTTGGAAATGAACACTCGGATACAGGTTGAACATGCGGTGACCGAAATGATCACCGGAGTTGATTTGGTGCAAATACAAATTGAGCTTGCCTGTGGCGGTAGATTGCCAGCGCAGCCCAAGCGGCGGGGTTTTGCCGTCGAGGCTCGTCTGTATGCTGAAGATTCCGATACACTGATGCCCTCCACGGGCAGGCTCCATCACTTTCGGCCGCCAGAGCTCCATGGGGTTCGCGTGGAAACCGGTTATCAGCAGGGTCAGGTGATTGGTCCCTATTATGACGCCATGCTAGCGAAGATCATTGCTTGTGGAGACACGCGCGAAATGGCAATTGGACGCCTTCTGGTGGCTTTGCAAGCTTTTGAAGTAAGTGGTGTAAAGACTAATGCGAAGCTGCTCATGCGCATTTTGCAAAATGAAGATTTTTTGGGGGGGCGTGTTGATACTGCTATTGTTGAACGCTTAATGAGAGGTATTTAGTTGTGTTGCATGATGTGGAAAGCGAAGTGACGGGTGCGGTCTGGAAGGTGCTATTGCAGGCAGGTGCGGTGGTTTCTGAAGGGGATGTCATTATGATTTTAGAGTCGATGAAAATGGAAATACCTGTTGAAGCACCGGTGTCCGGGACGCTGCACTCAATTGCCGTGCAACCAGAGGATCAAGTTGAAGAAGATCAGATCTTGGCAGTTATACAAAGCTAGCGTTGATCAAGCCAAGGTATGTTTGGCATAAGGTGCTGTTTGGGCGGGTGCGACGGATCGTGATTGCCTCGTGTGCTACTCCAAGCGTGCTTGTGTTAGCATTTCGGCGCAGCGTTAACAGGTGGGATTAGTGATGAGTGAAGGTTTGGTCACCATAGATGTGCGTGACGGGGTTGCCGACGTGCGGTTGAATCGTCCGGAAAAATATAATGCGTTAAGTCCCGAAATGTTCCGGGCTATTATCGACGCTGGAGAGCGCCTGGCGGTGTCCAAGGACGTTAGAGTTGTTGTCTTGTCGGGAAATGGGTCAGGTTTCTGCGCTGGACTGGATATGGGTTCATTTGCTGGAATGGCAAAAAGTGAGCAGAAAAATTCTACTGATAGCCTCTTGATGGCAAGCGATGGGCCGGCAAACCACGCGCAACGCCCAGCCTATGTATGGAAGCGCTTGCCGGTTCCGGTGATCTCTGCTCTGCACGGTGTGGCCTATGGTGGTGGCGCTCAAATTGCGTTGGGTGCCGATATTCGAATAGCCTCGCCAGACCTGAAAATGTCGATAATGGAGATCAAGTGGGGCTTAATTCCGGACATGAGTTTGACACAGACCTTACGAGATCTCGTGCCGCTTGATCTCGCCAAAATGCTTATGTTCACCGGTAGAATATTCAGTGCACAGGAGGCTCAAAAGTGGGGCCTGGTCACTGAGGTTGCTGAAGATCCATTAGCGCAGGCGATGGCGCTGGCGCAGGAGATAGCCGGCAAATCTCCCGATGCGATTCGAGCGGGTAAACAATTGTTTGAGACGGCATGGCAAGCTGATGAGCGTACCGGCCTTGAGCTGGAGGCATCTTTGCAAAAAGCATTAATTGGGTCGTCAAATCAGTTGGAAGCGATCCGGGCAAATTTTGAAAAACGGCCCGCTGTATATGTTGACGCTCAGTAGATTATGAGTTGGGAAAAAGAAGTAAACGAGCTTTCGCAGCGCCGTTTTCTGGCGCGCCAGCAGGGCGGTAAAACCGGCATTGCCAAACAACACGCAAAAGGCCGGTTAACCATACGTGAGCGCATAGAGGCGCTTTTGGACGACGGTAGTTTTCGTGAGCATGGACGCGCGACCGCGAGTCCGGTTTACGACGACGACGATGAGATAATCGAGTACGTGCCTGCCAACTATGTGGTTGGATTTGGCAAGGTAGGTGGTCGCCGGTTGGTGGTTGGTGGTGAGGACTTCACTCTCAAGGGAGGCTCACCTAACGCCGCAGGATTACGTAAAAGTGTCTACGCCGAGCACCTTGCGGTGCAGTATCGTGTGCCACTTGTGCGTTTGCTAGAGGGCGGTGGCGGTAGCGTCAAAGGTGGCTCAAAAAAAGGCGGTACCACCGGTGAACCGGTATATGCAGAGCCGCGGTTTAAAATCATAGCGGATGCATTGTCTGAAATTCCGGTAGTTTCGGCTGCCATGGGTGCGGTGGCCGGTTTTCCTGCGGGACGTCTGGTCGCGTCACACTTCTCGGTAATGACAAAATATACGGCGCAAATAATGATCGGTGGCCCAGCCTTGGTTGAGCGCGCGTTGGGGGTCAGTCTGAGCAAAGACGAACTTGGCGGTGCTCAGGTTCACGCCAGTAGCGGGATTGTCGATAACCTGGCGAACGATGAATATGATGCTTTTGATCAGGTACAAAAATTTCTAAGTTACCTGCCCAACAGCGTATGGCAGCGAACCCCGCGTATAGCCTGCGAGGATCCGGTGGATCGAATGGAAGAGGCGCTGCTTTCGATTGTTCCGCGTGCCGCAAATACGGCCTTTGACATGCGAGCCATTGTTAATATGGTCGTTGATCAGGGAAGTTTTTTTGAAATGGGGGCTGCTTTTGGTCCAAGTCAGATATGTGGGTTTGCCAGATTAGATGGCCAACCGGTCGGTGTCTTGGCCAACGATTGCCATTATTACGCCGGGGCGATGACCGCAGAGGCGGCCCAGAAATACCGCCGGTTTGTTGAAACCTGCGATACCTTTCATGTGCCAATTGTTAATTTCGTAGATCAGCCAGGATTTATGATCGGCCCTGAATCCGAGAGCGCTGGCACTATACGTTTTGGCATGGCCGCTGTTGCCGCAGCCGCACAATCAACCATACCGTGGGCGGTGATTCAGGTTCATAAAGGCTTTGGTGTGGCCACAGCGGCACACTATGCGCCGGGAAACTACGTGTTGGCATGGCCTTCGGTGGAATCAGGTGCTCTGCCACTCGAGGGAGGCGTTGCGGTGGCTTTTCGTAAAGAGATTGCAGATGCTGATAACCCTGAAGCAAAGCGTCGTGAATTTGAAGATAAGTTGCGTGAGGGCCGATCACCCTTTCCGCGCGCTGAGTCTTTTGCTGTGCACGAATTGATCGATCCTCGCGAGACGCGGCCTATGCTGTGCGAATGGATCGATTGGATACAACCGCAACTGGATAGCCTGATTGGACCTGTTCGATTTGGCATGCGCCCCTAAACCTTAAATCTATTGGAGTAAAAAATGAGTATTTCTTTCGAAAATCAAGTGGCTATTGTGACCGGCGCGGGAGGGGGCTTAGGCCGTTGCCATGCGCTTGAATTGGCCAAGCGGGGGGCGAAAGTTGTTGTTAATGATCTTGGTGGCGCAATGGACGGCACCGGTGGCTCATCGGCGGCGGCGGAGAGTGTTGTGGCAGAGATCATAGCTGCTGGCGGCGAGGCCATTGCCAACGGTGGGTCAGTCTCAGATCGTGTTGGCGCTAAAAGTATGGTTGATGATGCAATGGCCGCTTGGGGGCGCGTTGACATATTAATTAACAACGCAGGCATACTCAGAGATAGGTCGTTTGCCAAGATGACCTTGGACGATTTCGAGCTCGTCATGAGTGTTCACTTAGCGGGCGCTGTTAATTGCACACACGCGGTATGGCCGATTATGCGTGCGCAAAACTATGGTCGTATTTTAATGACCACATCACCCACAGGGCTTTATGGTAATTTTGGTCAAACCAATTATGGCGCGGCCAAACTGGCCCAAGTTGGATTTATGAACTCGCTTAAGATCGAGGGTGCAAAAAATAATATTTACACCAACACGATTGCGCCTGTTGCCGCGACCCGTATGACAGAAGAACTTATGCCTGAAGCGGCGTTAGCGAAATTAGGACCAGAGTTAGTGACCCCGGCCGCTGTGTTTTTGGTCAGTCAGGAGGCCCCTAACGGTGTCATCCTGCAGGCACAAGGGGGGCAATTCTCCATGGCATGTATCGTTGAAAATCCGGGGGTGAATTTAGGTGCCGATGCAGATGCTGATGACATTGCCGCGCATTATGCCGATATTGTTGATCTTGCCGATCTCAAGCCGCGTAATATGCTGCAGATGAGTGCGCTATAGTTGGTGTTTGAGGGGATTTAATGTCAGTACTGATTCTAACGGTGGTGGTTTCCTTCTTGCTGGGTGGGGGACTCTGGCTAGCTTTAGGTAGTCGATTATCCTTTCGTGATGATCCTCGCGAAAACGATAAAATGAATGTTGTGGTGTATTTTGCGGCAATGTTACCGTTAAGTTTTGTATTGGTATTTTTTGGTATTGTGGCGCTAGAGGCTTATGCCTCGTAGCGTCATCGCCAGTCGCCTAAAGCATACGATAAGCCTGCGCTAGGATGCAGCTCAACGTCGATCCTGATCAGGTTAAAGGATTTCTAGATCCCTTAGAGGGCGAAAGACTTTACGACTTGGCGCAATCGGCCGCGCAGTTCGGCCCCTGTTTGGAAATTGGCAGCTATTGCGGGAAATCGACGCTGTATATCGGCGCTGGTGTTAAAGCCAGTGGGGGCGTTTTATTTGCCTTAGATCATCATCGTGGTTCAGAGGAACATCAGATGGGTGAGCTCTACCACGACCCTGAACTGTATGACGACACGCTGGGGAAGATGGATTCGTTGCCGGCATTCAGGCGAACGCTGGCCAACGCTGAGCTCGAAGGTCATGTAATTGCGTTGATTACCACAAGTGTCTTGGCCGGCCGTTACTGGCAAACGCCATTGTCTATGGTCTTCATAGATGGCGGTCACAGTATGGCGGCTGCTCTGAATGACTATCGTATTTGGAGCCGTCACATCAAGCCAGGAGGCTATTTAGCGATCCATGACATTTTTCCGGATCCTAAAGACGGTGGCCAAGCACCCTATAGCATCTACCAGTTGGCTCAAGCCTCAGGTCAATTCGAAACCTTACCAAGCACTCAAACACTGGGTGTATTGCGCCGCCTGTGATGTTCAACGGTGCTGGTTGAACAGTGAATGTGCCGGTGTGAGTCGAAATAATGCATCAGCTGCCAGTAATACAGCAGCAGCGGTCCAACTTGGGCGTTCGTCGGGCCAGAGGGTATTGTCGGTGAAGACATACCCGGTCCACCAACTCCCGTCAGTGAACTGAAAGCGCTGAATGCCTTCGTAAAGTGCTTTGGCGCTTTTGATGTCATTTGCTGCCATACACGCCATGATGAGTTCAGATGTTTCTGCGATGGTGACCCAAGGTTCGTCAGCGACGCAGCGACAGCCTAGATTGGGCTCAACAAACTCCGCCCACCTGCGAGTTAACCGGTTTTGTGCTGATGAGTGCTGGATAACACCGGTCAGTACGGGGTAAAACCAATCCATTGAATAACGTGACTTGGAAGTCCATGTTCGATCGAAACGGTGCGGCTTGTGTCGAATAGCGTTGCCGAGTTGGTAGCGAGCCTGCAGTAAACGATGGGTATCTTTGTTTAGGACACTGGCTAAAGCGGCTGCGCATTCAAGTGATTTATAAATTGAACTGCAGCCTGTAACCAATGCGTCTCGGCTGATCCCTTTGGATTGATCTACTGCCCAGTAGATCTCACCCTCAGGGGTCTGCAGAGAAAGCACAAAATTGAGCGCCCGCTCGATCATCGGCCAATATTTAACGACTGTTTCCAGATCACCGGTGGCTTGGAAATAATGCCAAAGCCCAGTGGCGGGATAGGCGACAAAATTACTTTCCGCGCGTGTGTCTTGAGAGGCCTGTTTGTTGTTGTAGACGGCGTGCCATGCGCCGTCGTCGCGCTGAGTTTGTTGTAACCATTCAAATCCACGCCGCGCCGCTTGAGTGTGCCCACCAACAGTTAATCCCATAATGGCTTCCACGTGATCCCACGGGTCGACGATTCCGCCCGTAAACCATGGCAGTGCCCCGGACTCGAGTTGCAGTTTTGCGATGTATTGGGCCGTATGCGCCAGTCGTTTTGAATCAAACACTATGTTTCATTCACAAAATACATCACAACACTTTTACCCATAATAGGGTTCAGCAGCCGGTCCATGAGCCGAGTTACCCATGGCTTGTGCATAAGATCCCAGACCAGCAGGCGGTGGTACAATTGAACCACTTTTACCGTTTCTCCTGTGTTCCAGAATAAGCAGCGCAGCCACCAATAAGGCACGTGCAGACTGTGCGCCCAATGTCTGGAAAACCGGCGCATCCGCAAGGATTCAATCGCCTTGCGTAGCGTTTGAGTTTTAAATATACGCACATGGCCGCCTTCTACTTCATGATACGGGGTGCTCAATTGCCAGCAAACCCATTCTGGAAACCATCGAGGCACGCTGACCGCAAATATGCCGCCCGGTCTGAGGACGCGTTTTATTTCTGACAATACCACCCCATAATCAGGTACATGCTCCAGCACTTCAGAGCAGATGACCTTGTCAAAACTATCGTCAGCGAAGGGGAGGTTCAGTCCGCTGGTGTGCACAAAATGACAACTTTTAATCTCTGGCGATTGTTGTGGGCAAAATTCGTCTAATCTTTGCTTTGCTGTTTTAAGATCCCTGACTGAAAGATCAATGCCAACCACGTGAATGTCGGCGTGCAAAAAGCTGCTGATAGCATGCCTACCTTCGCCGCAGCCTAAATCCAGTACGCGGTCTCCTTTGGTAAAGTTCAGGAGATTAAAATTAATCGTTTCCAGGCTCATATTCGGGGTCCATTTAATACAACGTCTTGGTAGTAATGGCTAAGACGCTCGGCGGTTAGTTTCCAATTAAAGGTTGTTGTCATGCGCAAACGACCTGCTTCAGCGTAAGCCTGGCGGCGTTCGGGATTGTCTAGAAGTTTTGCGATAGCGCGCGCTAGCGCGTTTGGGTTGCCTTTGGGAACGGTAATGCCGGCATCGCCGACCACTTCGGGTAACGCGCCTCCATCTGTGGCGACTACCGGCACAGCGCAAGCCATGGCCTCTGCAGCGGGTAGACCAAACCCTTCATATTGTGATGGCACAACCGCGATGGTTGCTGTGGCATATAGCCGGACAATTTCTTCAGGAGCGATGCCGTGTTTGAAGTCGATGGTATCGTTCAGAGCGTGGTCGGTAATAAGTTTAGCGGTATGGCCGCCGCTCTTGGGTTTGCCAATGAAGGTGAGGCGTAATTGCGGGTATTGCTGTTTTAATTGAGCAATCGCCGGGATCAGATATTGGGTGCCTTTTAGGGGTTGGTCTGCGCTGGCTGTGGTGATTAAGTGGTGTGATGCCCGTTTAATATGGGGTAATGGCTTAAAGGTATGGCTGTCGACGCCATTGTGAATCATTTTAATTTTGGCTTGATTGACCCCGAATGCACTGGCGATATCGCGCTTTGCGCATTCGCTCACGGTTGTAATGTGGTGAAGCCTTTTCGCAACACGAGTTTGCATGTTTAAAAAATGATGCCAGCGCTTGATCATAAGGCGGGCCCCGCGATTAGGGGTGTGCGCAAGGGCGATGTCTAAGTCGAAAGTAATCGGGTGATGGATAGTTGTCGTGACGGCTAGACCTTTTCTCTGTAAAGCCAGCACGCCATAGCTTAAGCTTTGATTGTCGTGAATGATGTCGTATTGATGGTGATGTTTAAGGAGATATTTCTTTGCCCTTTGACCAAATGTATAAGGTTCTGGAAAACCGCCAGAATTCATAGACCACCATTCGAACAGATCTGTCGCAGAGCCCAGATGTTTCAGTTTAAGGGCGCGCAGGGGATCTTGCTTGTCGTAAAGGTTGAGGCCCGGTAGTTTGATCAGCGAGATGTCATCATCTAAGTCTGGATAAGGTTCTCCTGAAATCACATCAACGTGATGTCCAATATCCTTCAGTGCTCGGGAGACATATTTCAGGTAAATGCCTTGGCCGCCGCTGAATGGGTTGCTACGGTATCCCAGCAACGCGATCCGCAGTGGCTTGAAATGGGATTTTGGGGTGTCCTCAGCATCGACGGTGGTTTCAGACACTTGTGTTTCCCAGCGATAAAATAGTGCCAGATGGTAAAGACTGGGACTCTCTTAATCCAGTCTATAACAGATGAAAGACGTCTGATTGAGCGGAGATTAAACATCTATTGGCAGTCGCCGATTTCGTGGCCTTCTTAGGTGATGTTTTCTGCAAGTCTCAGGTTATGCTGCAAACTTGCGATCCATTGCTGTCCTTCCGCGGACTGCTCGAGACATTTGATGCCCTCAGAGACATGGGGTTGGACTTCCTTGGAAAAAAATTCAGGAACACCAGCCTGCAGGTCGGCGGCATGATCAAGCCCGCGGGATTGTGCTTCGCCGGTTTCGCAGAACTCGGTGTAGAGTCTAGGTAGTTTATTGAGGTAGTGTGGATCGGCCATTTGACCGATCAGATCGGCACATCGGACAAGGTCGCCAAGACCATCATGATCCGCCGGGTACTCAGGGGTCAAAACCGGGAAATAGGTCATAGTGATATATCGTGCCACTGCGTCGGTGTCGATGATGGGGTCGGCGGCAAACTTTTCCTGCACATACATTATCCCGCGGTCAATATGATACGGCGTCAGGAATGCATCAGTTGCGCCGGTGGGGCGGTTTATGATGTTCCCAGTACGCGAAATTTTCGCGGAGCTCAGGTTGTCCTCAGGGAGCAATGACCGCAGATAACCAACGTCGTGAAAAAGCATCGCGACAACGGCATTGATCCAATTCTTGGTAGAAAGGTCGCCGTAAATCATTTGCCGGCCCCGCAGAATGCACAGCCCCGCATCAGTGATCAGCAGGGTGTGATGGATGTCATGATAAGCGCAGTTGCAGTTGACCAGCAGTTCCAGCGCCGTCTTGGTGGCGCATTCTAACGAATGTCTTTCAGTGGCCGAGGTTTGCTCAAACATTTGGTCAAACGCCGACAGCGTATGTTTCACAAAAGCATCGATCAAAATGGTGTTGGCATCAAATATCATTGGTTGAGTTTACTGAACTCTGCTGGTGGCCTGCGTGCATTGGCGCACAGTATTGAGATGGATTTGTCCAACGGTGTTACCATGTTTGACCGATTATCGAACGGTTGGATTGAGTAATCGTTATGTCCCAAATTGAGTTACGCCACCTGCGCACGCTTGTTGCACTCAGAGATGCTGGAAGTTTAGTGGATGCGGCGGATCGTGTATTTCTTACCCAGTCTGCGTTATCTCATCAGGTGAAAGACTTGGAGACGCGCATCGGATGTGCGTTGTTTGTGCGCAAAACCCGGCCCGTACGGTTTACAACGGCGGGAACGCGGTTGCTTAGTCTTGCAGACGAAGTGCTGCCGCAGATTCACACCACTGAATTGGATCTGCAACGATTGGCCGGTGGTGAATCGGGGCGAATCCTTATGGCTATAGAGTGTCATAGCTGTTTTGAATGGCTGTTGCCGGCGATTGACATTTATCGTGATCATTGGCCGGATGTCGAATTAGATATCTCCAACGGTTTTCCTTTTGCACCTTTACCGGCTTTGGGGCGGGGTGATTTAGATTTAGTCATTACATCTGATCCTGCGCAGGAAGAGGGCGTTCATTATTTCCCGTTGTTCAGTTACGAGGCACTATTGGCGTTGGCTAAAGATCATCCGTTGGTGGCCAAACCCTGGATTGAACCAGAAGATTTAGCGCCGGAAACGATCATTACCTATCCCGTAGACCGCGGGCGGTTAGACATCTTCACAGGTTTTCTCGATCTCGCAGGGATTGAACCCAAACATATTCGGCATGCTGAGTTGACAACGATGATTGTGCAGCTGGTTGCCAGTAGCAGGGGGGTGACTTGCCTGCCTAATTGGGCGCTGCACGAATACACCCAAAAAGAATATTTGGCGGTGCGGGCCCTGGGTGAGGAAGGGGTCTGGCCGACGCTGTATGCAGCAGTACGTAAAGATCAAGCCGATGCGCCTTTTATGCAAGGGTTTGTCGATATGGCAAAACGAACATGCTTTGAGAACTTGCACGGTATTGTGACCGCTGAATTGGGCTAACGCGTCAAGAGTGAAGCAGCGTTGAAGGGTTATACCCCCTTACATTCGAGGCTTAAGGCACCAAGGTTTGGCAATGCCAATGGTCACCATCAAGCTGATAGCGCGTGCGATCATGGAGACCATCTGGTTGATTAAGATCAAGTCGCTCCACAATAAATGGACGTAAATACAACCCTCTGGCATTGGTTGGTGCTGCAACCGGAGTGCCGAGATTGGCACCGTTGAGTTGTTGGTGCAGTTGCCCTCGCGATTCAATCACGCTGCTCTGCGGTGCAATCTGCTCATAAAACCAATCCATTTGTTTGGGCATATCCGGACGCAGCTGCCAGCTGGCGTGAACCTTTTGTGCGTCAATGGGTTCGCTTGTGACCTGCATTCTGTATTGCACTGCAATGCTGGGCCAATAAGTGTGGACGGCAAAGTCATGCTGCAAGTCGGCCCACTTTGGACTGGTGGCGTTGACAAAAATTGCCAGATGGCTGTCGACGTCACGCAAGACCAGCGTACGTAGTTGAGGTTTGCCGCGGTTGTCCACTGTTGCAACTGTGCACAGCGCAGCCATCGGGTCACCTGATGCACGGGTACGATCGCGTGAGAATAGACTTAACGGATTCATGGGTTTGGCTCATATTCTGCCGCAGCAGGGGTTATTGGCCTGAATCCCCGTCGGATTGTGTGGTTTGCGCCTTTTCGGTAGGTGCATTACGCCGTCGAATTTCAGCGATATCCCGTTGGATTTCGCTCAAACGAAATAGGATGTCAGGCATTTGATCGCTAATGCGCCACAATAAATAAGCAATCGCCAGTAGTACAATAAATGAAAAGAAACCCATTCACTTTTCTCCATTTAGAAATGATGTGCGCAATGATAACAAGGAAGGCCTCAGTCGAGCGACCCACTATACGTTTTGCGGACACTAAATTTTTGTTTGGATAGCTCCGCACCAGATACAACTTGGGTATATTCAAAAATTGTGGTTGCGCCGGCACGGCATGGCGATGACGCAACGTATTGAGATTGGTCTTGAACTAGGCTGTTGAGTGTATCTTTGCAGGCGTCTGTAACTGAATAAATTCGGCGCAGTTCGGGGCTAAATTTATCCAGTCAAGGTCTGTTCCGAGCAGTACACTGCCGAAGGTGACCAGATTATCGGTCACGTGACGGTTGCTCAGGATGTTTGCGAGGTGGGTGAGCCCTGGGTTATGCGCGACGATGGCCACATTTAAAATCTCGCTCGGCGTTGTTTGAAGGCAACTCATTAGCTCGTGAGCATTGGCTAAATATAGATTTGGGTCGTCAATCCCGGTTGCATTGAATCCTTTGACAACATAACTTGCAGAGCGTTTTGCCCGCGCAGCGGTGCTTATCCATACCCACTGAGCAGGCTGCGGATGCTGGCTGTACCAGATTTGCATAGAAAGTCCGTCTTTCTCTCCCCGGCCATTTAACAGGCGATCATAATCAGTTTGGCCCAGCATGCCCTCGGTGGATTTGCCGTGGCGGATGATCCATACATGTCTGTGGTGTTGGGGTATTAATCCCACAGATCAAAGAACTCCTGAATGGCTTGCATTTGTCCTCCGCTGACCGCGGAGGGCACAATAATTGGCGTTTTAACCCCGCAGTCAAACCATGCTTCAATGCCCTCGCGCACTTCGCTTGCCGTGCCCGACAGGGTGGTGTCTTCCAACCAGCGATCAGATAAACATTCCGGAACGCGATCAAAATCTTTCGCTGCTATTGCGGCCTCGACCTGATTCATTTCATCTTCGTAGCCCGCTTCTTTCCAGTAGTTGCGGTAATTGGGTAAAAAAGCGTAGCTCGTGAGTGTTTTTCGATTTACCGCCATTGCTGCGGCTTTATCGCTGTTGATGCAGGTGGGAATCATGTTGCCGATAAAGAACGTGTCATTGGAACGGGCATGACTGGACAGCGCATTTAACGAAGACGCCATGTGCGAGCGCGCGCCGTTGGCAAAAACCATGCCTTGGGCGATTTCTTCGGCAAGCTGGATCATTTTTTGGCGCAGGGTTGCCAGCACAATGGGAGGTAAATCGCCGACTCGCGGAACGCCCTGCAAGTCTTCGACAAATTGGCGCATGTCTGAAAGGGGTTTGCCTTGTTTAATTCCTAAGCGGTTCATGGCGGGTGCGTGACTAACGCCGACGCCGAAATTGAAGCGACCGTTAGAAATTTCGTGGATGAAGCCCGCGGTTTGGGCAAATTCAGTGATATTACGGGTATAAATTGGTGTGATGCTAGTGCCGATTTTGATGGTATCGGTTGCCATAGCAATGGCCGCACACAGGGATAGGCTGTCACCGAGACTTGGCCCATATATCCCGGGAAATCCTCGTTTTTCGATCTCCTGTGCCATTTCTATAGTCTTCAGTCGGCGTCCAGGGACGGCGGCGAGGCTCACGGCGGGAAGTTGGGTCATCTGAACGCTCCTGCGAGATCAAAGGTTAGCGATTATACATTCAGTAGAGAAAAACCGCATTGCGATTGCAGCGGATTGAGGATAAAAACCCGATGTCGGTGCAGCGGATTGATTGGCTTGAGAGCGTGTTCGCTGAGCGTCATTTAGGCAGTACAGCGACCAATGCGTCTATCAATCTATCGTTTTGCTGCGCTGTACCAATGCTGATGCGGAGCTTGTTCTGAAGCCTTGGTGTGTCAAAAAAACGCACTAAAATCTGATGTTCTTTCAGGTAAAGATACAGCTCGCGGGCGCTCATGGGTGTTGATGATGGCATTGTCGCCAGTAGAAAATTAGCTTGGCTGTCGGGTGCCGTGAAGCCTAATTCTTGCAGACGCATCATAAGTCGTTTCCGTTGCGTTCTGACGTCTGCCCAGGTTGATGCCGCATAGTCTTGATCCAATAGCGCGGCCGCACCGAGTTGCTGCGACAAATAATCGATGTTGTAACTATCGCGTGTTTTTCTCAGAATTGGATCAATGAGCGCCGCTGGCCCGAGAAGATAACCTAGGCGTAATCCTGCCAGACTATACCCTTTGCTAAATGTCCTTAAGATCAGCACGTTATCGTGCTCTTTGATCAGTTGGGAACTGTTGTAATTCATCTTTGGTTCAACAAAATCAGCGTAGGCTTCGTCGATCAGGAGCAGTCCGTCAAGTTGTCGCGCAAGCACTGAGAGTTGTTGTGTGCTGATGAGTTTGCCGCTCGGTGCGTGGGGGTTCACGATGCAGGTCAGGGCGGCGCCCGCAGAGTTCAGCGTCTCAGCTGTGCTGGCAGGCATCGCCCACTGGTCGTCTAACGGCACGCGAATTACCGGCGCATCATGAATCTGTGCCAATACGGGATATAAAGAATAGCTAGGTTCAGCCATGCCAAAGGCCTGATCTTGCGCAATAAAGGTAGTGATCGCCAGGCGCAGCGCTTCGTCCCCGCCATGGGTCATGACAACATTGTCGCGAGCCAGAGCATGATGTTCTGCAACCGCATCGCGTAAATGATCTGCCGTGGGTTGAGGGTAGGTACGCAACTTTGCCGTATCTACTGCTGCCAATGCAGCCTCGACCGCAGGGCTAGGTGGGTGAGGGTTTTCGTTGGTGTTGAGCTTGACGGTATTTTGGTCTTGTAGTTGCTCACCCGGAGAGTAGCCTTGCATTTCGGCTATGTTGGGTCTCGCGAAGCGTTTCACATGACATCCTTACCAGTTTGTGTCGGTGGCGATGAAATAGTTTCAGCTTGGGTTTGGGCTGGTCCCAGCAAATGCGCAATCCATTCGGTGTTTGGGTTTGCTTCAAAGGCGATTTTTGCCGTCATCGTGAGTGGCACTGAGAGCACCATGCCGACGGGCCCTAAAACCCACCCCCAAAGGACAAGTGATAAAAAAACGATCAGAGTCGATAGGCCTAAGCCGCGACCCATAAATCTGGGTTCGATGGCATTGCCCATAATGACGTTGATGATCATAAAACCGGCAGCCACGCCGACTGCAGTGGCGGGGCTGATTTGTATCAACGCCAGCAGAACCGGCGGCACCGCCGCGATAATGGAGCCAATAGTTGGCACATAGTTGAATAAAAAAGCCAAAAGCCCCCACAAGATGGGAAAGTCTACACCCAGTGCCCACAGCATTATGGTCACCAATAGTCCGGTGGCTGCGCTAGTTGTGGTTTTGATCGCAATGTACCGATTGACGTTCTCGGTAAATTTGCTGAAATATTGAAGATCTTTTTCAGGGTGACGCAGCACTTCCGCCAGTTTCTGAGGGAAACTCGCGGCTTCCGCTAGAATGAAAATGACGGTCAGCAAAATCAAAAAACTATTGCTGAGCATCGCGCCAATGTGCGAAAGAGCGGTCCCTGCCATGGCCAGTGCGGTGCTCGGTGAGAAGCTAGAAAAAACAGAAGCCAAGGGGTTAGGTATACCCAACTGGCGGGCGACGGGTTCCATCAGGGTGTTTATTTCTCCTTGAAATATCACCAATCTGGACTGGTAAAATGGGAGTTTTGCGCTAAACGCTGAGGTTGATTGCGCCACCATTGCCCCAAGCAGCACGATCATCAATATGATAAGTATCATGACGACAGGTAGCGCAAAACCTGCATGCAAGCCTTTTTTTTGCAGCCAAAACATCGGCGTGGCGGCGATGATGGCGATGAAGGCGGACAGCAAAAAGGGTACCACGAGCGCTTGTGAAGATTTCAGTCCGGCGGCAACAATCACAATTGCAGCTAAGATGAAAAGGCTTCCGCCGCGAATTTTTAAGGGTTCTGACATGGTGCACACCTGCTAAAATGGCCGCCTAAAAATTGATGCTGATCAGGTTAGGTTAAGCCCCTGTCCTTTGCTTAGGGTTCGAGTCGCTGCAAATAGGTCAGCGGAGATTCGCAAGGGTTCCATGGCCGGCCTAAGATGGATTGAGGTCCGGCACCGTGCAGGACACTTGTTCGCCAATGTATTCCTCTATGGCCGGCAAGTTAAAGGCGTCGTCCTCTGAAACAAAACTAATGGCTATTCCGGTTGCGCCTGCTCTTCCTGTACGACCGATGCGGTGGACATAATCTTCAGCCTCTTCGGGGAGGCTGTAGTTGATGACGTGAGAGATGCCATCAACGTGTATGCCGCGACCGGCGACGTCTGTGGCAACTAAAATGCGAAGGTCGCCGTCTTTGAAGCGGTTGAGTGTCGCCAGTCGTTTGCGCTGTGGAACGTCCCCGGCAAGTCCCTCGCAGGTGATGTTTTTGCCCTGTAAAAATTTGACCAAGCGATGGGTTTGGTCTCTGCGGTTGGCAAAGATAATCGCCCTCTCCAGCGCGGGGTTCTCGCATAGATTCAACAACGTCGCTTCTTTTTGATCTTGACCAATCATCCAAAAGCGTTGGTCCACGGTATCCGTCGCGACGCTGTCTGGCTCGATGACAACATGCTCAGGATCTATGGTCCAAGAATCCGCCAGGCGCATGACACTGTCGTTGAAGGTGGCGGAAAAAAATAACGTTTGGCGTCTGCGTTTATGGGGTGTTTGGTAGACGATACGACGCACGTCGGGGATAAAACCCATATCGAGCATGCGGTCTGCTTCGTCAATCACGAGCACTTCAACTTTGCTCAGTGAAATTTTGTTGCGCTCGAGGAAGTCGATCAGACGCCCGGGGGTCGCAACCAAAAGATCGACGGGTTTTTTATCTAGCTTTTCTAATTGTTTGTTGAAGTCCATACCGCCAACAACGCAGACTGTCCGCTGCCCCATGTATTTAGACAACCCTTTAGCATCGCCCTCGATTTGCAGGGCAAGTTCTCTGGTGGGGGCGAGGATCAATGCTCTGGGGTGTCCTTTGGTCGCGCTATCTTGTAACGGCGTTTCCCAAAAGCGTGTTAACACAGCGATCAGGAAGGCCGCCGTTTTTCCCGTGCCGGTTTGAGCTTGCCCGGTGACGTCATAGTCCGACAGGGCATACGGGAGCGTTTTGCTTTGAATGGGTGTGCAGTATTCGTAGCCCAACGCAGCGATGCCCTGCATCAGCGGTAGGGGTAGCGCAAAGTCGTGAAAGCGGTCTTTATCCGCGACTTCTGGGATGTGAAATTCGTCTAGCGTCCAATCAGACATATAACCTTCAGTGTCGGGTTTCAATTAGTTTGCGCGAGCTCGCCAGTTTCACACATAGCGTCAAGATTTGCATCGCTGATTGCAGTTCGTCTAATGTTGCGAAAGAAGGCGCAATGCGCACATTGCGGTCCTTTGGGTCCTTGCCGTAGGGAAAGGTGGCTCCTGCAGGGGTCAGCGTCAGTCCTGCGCTGTGCGCCATCGCAACAACGTCTGCCGCCAGTCCTGGTAAAAGATCCAACGAAACAAAGTAGCCGCCTTTGGGTGTGCTCCATTGGGCGATACCGAGACCACCGAGCGCTTGCTCGAGGTGTTTCTCTACCAATGAAAATTTAGGTTTGAGTAAATCGGCGTGAGCCTGCATGTGCGACTGGATGCGGCCGCTTAAAAAACGGCTGTGTTTTAGTTGATTAACCTTGTCCGCACCGATCATCATAAACCCCAAAGCTGTTTCCAAGCTGCTCAGCACTTGCTCGCCTGAAGCGACAAAAGCGATACCCCCACCGGCAAATGTAATCTTCGAGGTGCTTGCGAACTGCACGACGTGATTGGCGGTACCGGCGCTTTGCGCAGCAGCAAAAATAGATTTCATGTGCTCGTTGGGAGTTTCCAAGTGATGCACAGAATAAGCGTTGTCCGCCAGCACCAAAAAATCTCGCGCGGCGGCTTTGGCAGGTAGCTCGACAAGGGCATCGATTGTTTCTGGGCTGTAAGTGCATCCGGTTGGATTAGAATACTGGGGAACGCACCAAATGCCTTTAATGCTGGAGTCTGTTTTTATCAGCTCCAGTGCATGCTTCATGTCGGGCCCGTTTTCACCGATGTCTATATTGACCATTTCAACACCCAAAGATTCGGTGAGCGCAAAATGGCGATCGTAGCCCGGCACAGGCGTTAGAATTTTGGGTGGTTGTGCATCCGACCATTTGCGGTTGTCACCCCATAGTCCGGCTTTCAGGGCTGTCGACATGACTAGGTGCATTAAAAATAGGCTTGAATTTCCGCCGGCAATAATATTTTCAGCGGGAGCGTCCATTAACTGCGCACCCAGTTCACGTGCTTCTTTAATGCCGCGAAGATCACCGTAATTTCTGACATCGGTGCCACTTGCGGTGATGTATTGGTCCTTAATTACGGACTCTAGCCCGTTTGACAGTGCCAGTTGATCACTGGCGGGTTTGCCTCGACTTAGATTTAAAGTCAGCTTGTGGTGTTGCGTATGGTCGAATTCTTCGCGCAGCTGTGTTTCAAGTGCAACTAATTCCTCGAGCGTGTATTCGACGAATTTCTTTTTCATAGTCCGGTGGTCTCTTTGATGCCGAGCATGATGTTCAAATTTTGCACGGCGGCGCCTGCAGCGCCCTTACCGAGATTGTCGTAGCGTGCGGTCAGCATAACCTGATCGGCATTGCCAAATATCATTAACTGCATTTGATTTGAATCATTAACGGCTGTTGGTGTTAGACAGCCTTCGTTGAGCATGGCTTGGCTGTCAAGGTCGAACAATTCTATGAAAGGTTCATCTGCGTATCGTTCTGCATAGACGCTATGGATGTCACTTAGCCCAGCGCCTTTTAGTTCGGACCTGATGAACAGCGGTACGTACACCATCATGCCTTTGTAGAAGTTGGCAACCATAGGTGAAAATAGTGGCTGAGTGGCCGTCTTACTATAAGTCCACATTTCAGCGACATGTTTATGCTGCAACGCCAGTGCATAGGTTTGACTGTTAAAGGTGTCTTTTTCACCTTCATCAAAGGCGTCAAATCGTTCGATCATTTGTCGACCGCCGCCGGAGTAACCTGATACGGCATGTGTCCGCAAAGCGGTATGTGCATCGAGCAAGCCGGCGTCGATAAGGGGGCGAACAAGCAGGGTAAATCCCTGCGGATAACAGCCTGGATTGCTAACAAACTGCGCGCCAGCGATATGGGAGCGTTGCTCAGGACTGAGTTCTGGAAGACCGTAAGTCCACTGTGGATGCGTTCGGTGCGCCGTGCTGGCATCCAATATACGTGTCCGCCCGGCGGCGAGCAAAACAGATTCCTGTGCGGCTTCGTCAGGCAAGCACAATATGGCGAGATCTGCTTCTTGCAGATGCTCTTGTCTTGTTTGAGTATTTTTTCGTTCGTGTTCAGCAATGCTGATTAGGCTGATATCCTCGCGAGCGGCCAAGCGTCCTGATAGTTCAAGACCGGTGGTTCCTGCTTGTCCGTCAATAAAAATGCGTGTCATGTCTGCTTCAAGTGGGTGTCTGAGCAACGCGGCAGTTTACGATGTTAGTCCGGTGAAGTTAACCCATAATGCGGTTTACTGCGCGATAGCAAATTTTGCTGTAGGGAGAGAACAAGCGGTTGATCCGGATAGTAGCGTCGGGCCTCATGAATAAACCGTAAGGTCTTGCCGGCGTCAAACCATTGCATCAGGATTTCTTGTCGCCTTTGTTTGCTCTGGTAGTGTTTCTTGACGGTGTTTGCAATACGGTCAAAACCGACTGCGTCGAGTAGGGTCCGAACACGTTGATCTAGATGTGTTGCCGAGCGGGTAGTGTCAGCGAAATGCGCCAAATAAGCCAAAGCCTCTGCCAATAGCAAAAAACTATTGGGGTGATAACTGAGGTAGCTGGCGTCGTTGTCGCTTTCTTTTAATGCGGCGGTAATTTTGTGTAATGCTGGGCCTGTGCCAAAGGGTACTCGGTCCGACAGGCGCGCCGCCAGCGAGACAACGGTGCGCGGCAGGTAGACCACGCCATGAACCTTCGCTATTTTGTTCAGCAGGTAAAAGTCCTCAGCTGCGTTACGCTGGGGATAACCTCTTACGGCTGCGTAAGATATGCTGTGAATTGCAATTGTGCTGCCCAAGGACGGGTAGGCATAAGTTGATCCGGCTTGGGCTAAACCGGTCACATAGTACTGCATATGTTTTTCGTAGAGACGTACCGCACGGGTTAAGCTCGCATCGGTACTATAATGGCGGTGGCCAAAGACAACCGCTCCTTGCTTGTCGCATAGATTGTGGCCGCGTTCGTCAAAATAGTTCGCGGGCAATTGCGCATCTGCATCACTTTGGTACAGCCAAGGGCTGGCAACTTGTCCTGTGGACTGCAGCCGCAGGGCAATGTCGGTGCCAATCTTGCGTGCTAGCCCGACGCCCGCTTTGGCGGGTAACGGTTGGCTCACGCAATCTACGATCATTACGTTGCTCCGGGTTGCATCGGCCAGGGTCGTTAGCAGATTTTCGGTTCTTTGGCGCGCGCCCTGTGGTGCGCCTTGCGGTGCGTTTACGACTGCAATGATCAAGGTGGCGCTGGTGTCGATATGGGCGGTAAGGTTTCTGAGGCACTCAGGATCTTCGTCGTACAGCGGGATCACCAGTGCTTGCTGGTAAGATTGCTTTATTGTTTGGGCGTAGCGCTGCGATAGCGGTGACGCGTGTTTGCGCAGATAACTTTGCACGGTTTGATTGTGCATATCAGAACCGAGGAGTTTGTCAGTGTAGGGCGGCGCGAGTCGGTAACGCTAGCATGATGTCATTTTCCAGGCTACATATCTCGGCAAACCGGTCGGATGCGCGCTCGGGGGAGCAATGCTCGCAGGCTAAACGGTAGAATAAGGTCCAGTGCCGAGCCTCGCTGGTTGCGATTGCGTCGTAGAATTTCTTTAATTCGGGATCGGTTAATGCCTGGGCAATGCAGGCAAATCGCTCTGCGCCGCGGCGTTCAACAACCGCCCCCATCAACAGCCTGTCAAGCAAGAAAAACTCGGATCCGCGCCGGATGTGCGAATTAAGCTGATTGACGTAGGGATCTTTGCTGTCGGCTGCGGGAGTTATGCCGCGCGCCAGCATGATACGAATCACCTCGCGATAATGACTCAGCTCCTCCACCGCCAGATCAGCCATAGCCATAAGGAGCGCGGGTTGATCGGGATAATGCGAGGCGACGGACATGGCCATGCCGGACGCTTTTTTTTCACACGAAGCATGATCTTGCAAAAATGCTTCAAAGTTACCCATCACGCAGGTGAGCCAGGCCCGTGGCGAGGGCGCGAGATGCGGTGTGTGTGGTGCTACGGATAGATCTGGTTGAGCCATTGTGTAATGTCTGAAATTTCCTGAGGGCAGACTTGGTGTCCCATCGCATATTCGTGCCATTGCACAGCGTAGTTGTACTTAAGCAAACATTCTCTTGATGTGATTGCTCTGGTGATAGGGATCATCGGGTCTTGGATGCCATGGAGCATTAAAATGGAGGTGTCGACGTTGGCGAACCCGAGTCGATCAACAACGTTTTGATGGTCGTGTAAATAGGTCGACAGCGCCATGATGCCGGCTAATTTTTTCGAGTAACCAAGACCCAATTCAAGGGCAATAACGCCGCCTTGGGAAAAGCCTGCGAGGACAATTTCTGATGGCTTAACACCGTTTGCTTGTTCTGCTTCGATCAACGCGGTAATGGCAGCAACGGATTCGCGGATGTCTTGGCTGCCGGCGAGCGGTGCGCGAGGGTCGATGTCATACCAACCGCGCATTTCGGCCCCACCATTTATCGTGATTGGGCGGATGGGAGCGTTGGGAAAAACAAACCGCAAGGGTTGGTTGAGCTCCAGCATCGGCACAATAGATTCGAAATCGGTTGCGTCTGCGCCCAGGCCATGCAGCCAGATGACCGTGCCTACGGGCTGATCGCCAGTTTGCGTGCAGAGTGTTTCTAGGTTTGCTGTTTGAATCGACATGAAGTTTTAGGTGATCTGTTCCACAAAAACAGCAGTCACAATACCGGCAATGGAGAACAATGGGTAGAGGAGGCTGTGCATTCTGGGTCCGGGCAGCCATACTACACCCATGGAAGATGGATTAGACAGAGGCGGAAGCAAAGACCTTCGCCGATTGGGCCCTGCGCTCAAATTTTTACGCCCGTACCGGCGCCAAGTCATATTTGCCAGCATTGCGTTGGTGGTGACAGCCTGTGCGACCCTTTCTTTGGGGCAAGGCATTCGTTTGGTCATAGACAGCGGATTTGCCAGCGGCGGTCCTGGATCTTTGGATAATGCCATCAGCTTATTTGCCACTTTTGTTGTAGTGCTCACCATTGGCACCTTCATCCGCTTTTACTATGTCTCCTGGGTTGGCGAGCGCATCAGCGCGGACTTGCGCCAAGCAGTATTTGCCCATTTGATACATATCCACCCGGGGTTTTTTGAAGCCAACGCACCCAGTGAAATACAGTCACGGATCACGACAGATACAACCTTGTTGCAGACGGTTATTGGCTCTTCTGTATCGATTGCGTTGCGCAATCTGCTGATGTTTGTTGGCGGTGTTGTTTTGATGTTTATCACAAACGCAAAGCTGTCCCTAATTGTGTTGCTCAGCGTGCCGTTGGTGGTGTTGCCTATTATCTTATTTGGCCGTCGGGTGAGGCAGCTTTCCCGCAGCAGTCAAGATCGTTTGGCTGATGTGGGTAGCTATGCAGGAGAGTCTTTGCGGCACATCAAAGTGGTGCAATCGTTCAATCATCAAGGGGCAGACAACGCGGCATTTGGTGCCCGGGTTGATGAAGCGTTTCAAGTTTCAGTCAAGCGTATACGGCAGCGCTCGATATTGGTCGCCATTGTGATGTTGGTTGTTTTTGGTGCAGTTGCAGCGATGCTTTGGGCTGGCGGTCAGGCAGTGCAAGCTGGCCATAGCTCGGGGGGTGAATTGGCGGCCTTTATATTTTATGCGTTTATTGTCGCCGGCTCTGTGGGTGCAATCAGTGAGGTGATCAGCGATTTGCAGCGAGCAGCCGGAGCAACAGAGCGTTTGGTAGAACTATTAGAGTCGCCGAGTGAAATTCTTGAAATGCCTAATGCCAAAACTCTGCCCTTGGCGCCTGTTAGTTTGACGTTAGAGGACGTACATTTTGCCTATCCGACTCGTCCCGATCAAAAAGTGATTCAAGGAGTTAGTCTGCAGACCCAACCCGGCGAGATGGTTGCACTGGTAGGGCCTTCTGGAGCCGGTAAAAGCACGTTGTTTGACCTGATTCAACGATTCTATGATCCCGGGCAGGGTGTGATTAAAATGGCGGGTGAGGACGTTCGCGAACTCAAACTGTCCGCAGTCAGAGGGGTGGTGGGATATGTGCCCCAAGATCCGGTACTGTTTGCCGGTACATTGCGGGACAACTTGGTCTATGCATGTCCCGAGGCGGATGACGCGGCGATCCAAGCAGCCCTAACGATGGCTTATGCAGCTGATTTTGTCGGAGTTTTGCCAGAAGGTCTGGAGACTAGGGTTGGCGAAGGAGGCGTGGGTCTCTCGGGTGGTCAGCGGCAACGATTGGCCATTGCCAGGGCATTGATATCTGAGCCGCAAATACTGCTGCTTGACGAAGCGACCAGTGCGCTTGACGCCGAGAGCGAAAATCATATTCGTTTGAGTATTGATGGTCTGAAGGGGCGGATGACCATTCTCGTGATTGCGCACAGACTCTCAACGGTTCGGCAGGCAGACCATATTTTGGTTCTTGAAGATGGGCAGGTCATGAATCAGGGCACTCACGATCAATTGTTGGAAGCCTCAGATCTTTATGGCCGATTTGCTCAAATGCAGTTTGCGTCATAGTCCCGCTTGTGCGCGGCAAGATTAGAATAGCCCTAATTGCTTGGCCTTTGCAGAAGGTGAGAGTTTAACGCCTGCGCCGATTAATCGAACGGGTAACTCATGGCGGCGCCATGCTTGGTCGAGCAAGCGGGCGTATTCCGTCAAATCGCTGCTACCTCCGGTGCTGGAGGCTGTGGTTGTAATGAACCCGTTGAAGCGTAACTTGATGGTTCGCTGGCAGATCAGGTGCCGACAATTTGTTTGTTCGATTCGGTGATCGAGCTCCTTGAATAACGTTTCAAGTGCTTGTTGACAGGCCGCCAGAGAAGGCAGGTCTTGCGCATAGGTATGTTCGGCGCTCAGGGATTTTCTTTGTCTCTTTGGGCTAACCGCGCGGTTATCTTCGCCGCGACTTAACTGATATAGGCGCGTGCCAAATTTGCCGAAATGACGCGTCAAGTCGTTTAGTGGCACTGTCTGTAGGTCGCCACAGGTGTGTATACCCAAATTTTGCATCCGCTTAGCGGTCACAGAACCCACCCCTAAAAGTTTTTTTACCGGCAGCGTGTAGACAAAAGAGTCAACTTGCTCGGGGGTGATGGTGAATTGACCGTTTGGCTTGAGCCAGTCTGAGGCAATTTTGGCAAGAAATTTGTTAGGTGCTATGCCGGCTGAAATGGTGATACCAACCTCGTCTTCCACGCGGGTTCTTATTTCTTTGGCAATCCGGGTTGCGCTGCCGTTTGCGATGCGGCAATCACTGACGTCCAGGTAAGCTTCGTCTAGCGACAATGGCTCGACGATTGGAGTAAATGCTCGAAAAATAGCCTGAACTTTGGCTGACTCTGCTTTGTACTTTGGCATGTCCACTGGCAAAACTTGTAGATCAGGGCACAGGCGAAGTGCACTGATCATCGGCATGGCAGAGTGAATGCCATAGGCCCTAGCGTTGTAATTGCAGGTTGCGACAACCCCACGCTGATTGGCGCGCCCGCCGACGGCCACGGGAAGGTCCTTTAGTTGGGGATTGTCGCGTATTTCTACCGAGGCGTAAAAACTGTCGCAATCGCAGTGGATGATTTTCCGCATAAGCCAACATTACCGGATTCAGGGAAAAAAGATCAGTCCTGCGTTAACGGCATCTGAGGCGCCCTAAAATATGTTTTTCCGATGGTTTGGTTTAGAATGCTGCGCCTCTGGATGGCCAGTTCTTACTGGTTTACCACTGCAAGAGCACAAGCGGGAGGGTGTTATTTTTTCAGCTCGTTTGGGCGTCTGACAGTTGCTGGCCAGACTCCGTGCAACTATCAAGGGGTGCGATGGCGGCTACATTTCTACCGCTGTTGCGTTTTCAACCACTCACTAAAAGAGAAGAAAATATGGGTCCATTATCGGGTTTTAAAATCATTGAATTGGCAGGAATTGGTCCGGGTCCTTTTTGCGGAATGATGCTGTCGGATATGGGCGCTGAGGTGATCCGCGTAGAGCGGCTATCCGGCGTGAATCGTGCGCCTAAAGATGTGCTGGTGCGCAATCGGCGCAATATTGCATTAGATCTCAAGAGTGAGGCTGGGGTGGAAACAGTTTTGCGGCTGGTCGAGTCTGCAGATGCGCTGTTTGAAGGGTTTCGTCCAGGTGTGACTGAGCGGTTAGGTTTAGGTCCAGAGCACTGCATGGCGCGCAACCCGAGATTGGTTTATGGGCGAATGACAGGTTGGGGTCAGGAAGGCCCAATGGCCGCCGCGGCAGGTCACGATATTAACTATATTGGGCTGTCGGGTGCGCTGCATGCGATGGGCCGGGCTGGCGAGCGTCCTGTGCCACCGCTCAACCTGGTGGGTGATTTTGGCGGTGGGGGTATGTTGCTGGCTTATGGATTGGTCTGCGCTCTGCTGGAGACTCAAAAATCAGGCCAAGGTCAGGTCGTAGACGCTGCGATGGTCGATGGTGCAGCGGCCTTAATGGCGATGTTCTTTTCGATGTCCGCAACGGGTGCCTTTACGGATCAGCGAGGCACTAATCTGTTGGATGGTGGCGCTCATTTTTATGACACATATGAGACCAAGGACGGTCAATACGTTTGTATTGGTTCAATTGAGCCGCAATTTTATGCGCTGTTGATTGAAAAGGCCGGTTTAGATGAAAATTTGTTCAGAGATCAGATGAATCCCGCTCGCTGGCCGGAATTGAAAGTGGAGTTGACGCGGACGTTTCTGACCAAAACGCAGGCGCAATGGTGCGAAATTATGGAAGGAACCGATGTTTGTTTTGCGCCAGTGCTGAGCATTTTCGATGCGCCTGAACACCCACACAACAAGGCCCGCGGCAGTTTTCTAGAGGTCGACGGAGTGATGCAGCCGGCACCGGCACCCAGATTTTCACGGACCCCGCCTGCGGTTGTGCACGGTGCTCGCATTCCTGGGCAAGATACACAAACGGTGTTGCATGACTACGGCTTCAGTGCAGATGAAATTAGTCAGTTGGAGAATGACGGCACGATTGCAGGTTAGGGCGCGCGTGCATCAGAGTTTGTTATATGCAGGCGTTTGCTTGCAATTACTTGGTTAACTGCAGAAGCCCATGGCTATGAATTACGCTGAAACATATCAAAAATCGCTGACTGATCCCGAGGGATTCTGGCGCGAACAAGCGGCCTTAATACCTTGGTTCGAGGCCCCGGAAGCGATATTGGACCAAGACGAGACTGGGCTTTGGCGCTGGTTTCGAGGTGGCAAGCTCAACACTGCTTATATAGCGTTAGACCAGCATGTTCTAGCCGGGCGAGGAGAAAGTCTGGCGTTGATTTATGATTCCCCGGTTACAGGGGTGATCCAAAAATATACTTATGCCGAACTCACTCAGTGGACTGCGCGCGTCGCCGGAGGTTTGACGGATCTGGGCGTTGGGAAAGGCGATCGTGTTGTGATCTACATGCCCATGATCCCGGAAACGGTTGTCACGATGTTGGCCTGCGCTCGAATTGGTGCCGTCCATGCGGTTGTCTTTGGTGGGTTTGCAGCGCCTGAATTGGCTTTGCGAATTGATGACGCTAAACCCAAGGTAGTGGTCTCAGCATCTTGTGGCGTGGAATTTGACCGTGTCATCCCCTACAAACCGTTACTGGACAGCGCGATTGCGCAAGCATCACACCGGGTTGAGCACACCGTCATCGTGCAGCGCCCGCAACTGAAAGCGGAAATGATTCAGGGCCGTGACCACAGCTGGGCGTCTTGGTTAGAGGCGGCAGCTCCGGTTGATTGTGTTCCAGTGGACGCCTTAGATCCGCTTTACATCTTGCATACCTCAGGCACGACAGGAAAACCCAAAGGCGTTGTGCGCGACTGCGGAGGGCATGCGGTTGCTCTGAATTACAGCATGCAGGCGGTCTATGGTGTGGATGTCGGAGATGTTTATTGGGCGGCATCTGATGTCGGCTGGGTGGTAGGCCATTCATACATTGTTTATGGACCGTTGTTCCGCGGGTGCACGACTGTCTTATATGAAGGTAAGCCGGTGCGAACGCCAGATGCCGGTGCGTTTTGGCGCGTGCTTGCTGAACACCGGGTGAAAACGTTTTTTGTGGCGCCAACGGCATTTCGAGCGATTAAGAAAGAAGATCCTGAATGTGCTCTCAAAGCCCAATATGATTTGAGCCATTTACAGTATCAGTTCGTGGCAGGGGAGCGTCTGGATCCGGCCACCTACCATTGGCTGAAGTCGAATCTTCCCGGGATACCCATCATCGACCATTGGTGGCAGACCGAAACTGGCTGGTCTATTTGTACCAATATGGTTGGCGTGGAGCCCCTGCCGATAAAGGCTGGGTCACCCACCTTGCCGGCGCCCGGATATGATTTGCGTATTTTCGATGAAGATGGTGTGGCGCTAGGTGCTAATACGGAAGGGGCTATTGTGATTAAAGGGCCATTGCCGCCAGGAGCATTTGTCACGATTTGGGGTGATCACAAGCGATTTACCGAGAGCTACTGGCAGCAGTACCCCGGCTTTTATTTGACTGGCGATGGCGGTTATCGTGACGATGACGGTTATCTGTACGTGATGGGGCGAATGGACGACGTGATTAATGTCGCCGGACACCGGCTGTCGACCGGGCAGATTGAAGCGGTTGTTGCTGATCATCAGGCGGTCGCGGAGTGCGCTGTGATTGGTATTGAAGATGCGGATCGTGGTCAGGTGCCGGTGGGTTTCTTGGTGCTCAAAGATGGTATTCAGATTGACCCGCTGACGCTGCAACAGGCATTGGTCCAGATGGTTCGGGAGAGAGTGGGAGCTATTGCAAATTTTAAGCGCGCTTTGGTGGTTCAACGGTTGCCAAAAACGCGTTCCGGAAAAATTCTGCGCCAGGTCATGCGTAAAATGATTGATGGCGAAGTCTTTACGGTGCCCTCGACTATCGATGATCCAGCGATAATTGATGAGTTGCGGGAACGGTGCCTGCAAGAAGGGGTCGTCAACAAATGATCATTGTGCATGGGATAATCCCCTTGAGAGCAGAATCCCGAGCTTCAGCGTTGCGTCTAGCGGCACGCATGGCGGAGGCCACTAGGGCGGAGAGCGGCTGCATCTCTTATGATTTTTACATCGGTCTGTCAGACCCCAATACGCTGATGTTGTTCCAGGAGTGGGAGAATATGGATGCGCTTATGGTTCATTTTCAAACCAATCATATGGAAGCGTTTTTGCGCGAATTACCGGATTTGGTTGCTGGAGACATCATCACCAAGCGGTATGCGGTGCAGAGCGTTGATGAAGAAGTGCCAGATACGCTGGAAGACCCAGATCCGATCATTCATTAATCGACGGCTTGCGCTTCGCGAATTTGTCTGACCAGATAGGCGGTTGTTGCGCAAAGCCCAATACTGAAGATGATCTCAACACTGCCCAGTAGCGCTAGTTTCGGGTCAGAGATGACATAGACACCATGGATAAAATACAGGGTGCTAGTCATGCACATTATAAACGTACTGGCGAGCTTGAGGCGCATTAACCCCGGCAGCGGTAAAAGCAAGGGTGTCAGTTGCAGAAAGAACCAGATTGCGTTTGGGATTGGATTTGTCAATGGCTCGACAAAAAATTGTCGCAGCCCGGTGACGCCTACAATTGACCCCAGCATGATAAATGCAACGAAAAGCCACCCTTTCATAAAAGCTTCAGTGCCAGTTTGGCCAACTGCTCCCCCTGTATGAGTGCTAGTTGTGCCTCATGTTCAGAGAGTTGCGCACCAGTTGCCGCCACGTGCGAGGCCCCGTAAGGTGTGCCACCAGTTCGAGTTTGGTTCAACGCGTCCTCTGCGTAAGACAATCCCTTAATGATCATGCCATGGTGTAGAAGAGGTACCATCATGCTCATCAGCGTGGTCTCCTGACCGCCGTGTAGTGAGTGTGATGAGGTGAATACGCCAGCGGGTTTGTTTACCAGCGCTCGGTTCATCCACAGATCCGCGGTATTGTCTAAGAAATGTTTCAGCGGTGCGGCCATATTGCCAAATCGGGTTGCGCTGCCCAGCAATAGCCCGGCGCAGTTGCTCAGCTCAGATTTGGTGCAATACACCGCTCCCTCGGCGGGTACTTTAGGCAAGACTTGATCCGTGACCGAATCGACCGGGGCAACGGTGCGCAGTTTCGCGTTGATACCGGCAACTCGGTCAACTCCTCTTGCCATGTGCAGGGCAAGGTCTTTGGTGCTGCCGCTTTGGCTGAAATATAAAATAAGGATGTAGGGTTCGGTCATGTGAATAGGACCTCGATGTTTTCCGGTGGACGGCCAATAATGGCTTTAGAGCCTGCTTTGGTGCAGTGTTTGACAACGATGGGCCGTTCAATAAGGATCGGGTATTCAACCATTGCGGCCACCAGTTCGTCGTGGCTAACATCGGCATGGTCAATATTCGCTTGTCGGTAGGTGGCTTCTGTTGTGCGCATCAGCTCCCGTGGGGTGCGCGTTAACAGAGTCAATAATTGATTGAGCATCGCTGCGTCGGGTGGATTGTTTAAGTAATTGATAACGGTAAGGGTGACGTTGCGGTCGTTCAGCAGCGCAAGAACTGCCCTTGACTTTGAACAGTTTGGATTGTGATAAAGGGTAAAGCTGGTGGTCATAAGCAAGTGTAAACTGAGATGTTTTATTGGGCGGCGCCAGTGTCATGCGCAGGCCGGCGGCTGCAGGATACCACTTTGTTGACCGAACTTAACCAAAAAAGGCGCCGGCTATTGTTGCCGCGTTACCTCTCGTCAATCGGGTTGGTGTTCACCTGGCGCCTGAAAAAAATGGTCCAGCTATTTTTAGTGAATGATTGCCTCGCATCTGCGGGAGCGCTCACCTATACAACTTTGTTTGCGGTTGTCCCCCTGATGACGGTGACGTATGCGTTCTTTTCTATTTTGCCTGAGTACGCACAGATGTTCGAAGAGGTGCAGGCCTATATTTTCCAAAATTTTGTGCCTGGCGGATCCAATATTGTGCAAGAGAAATTAGCAGAGTTTGCCGGACGGGCGCGCGGTTTAACCGCTATGGGTTTTTGTTTCCTATTTGTGACTGCTTTCCTGATGCTGATATCGATTGAAAAGCGTTTCAATGCGATTTGGAATGTTGCGCAACCGCGAAGTGGATTGTCGCGTTTTTTAGTCTATTGGGGAGTACTTTCAATGGGGCCGCTATGTATTGTAGCGGGGTTATTGTCGAGTCTATATTTGCTCAGTTTACCGTTGGTATCCGATTTTTATGTTTCGGGCCTGCGAGAAACGGTTCTGGGCTACTTGCCTGTTTTTTTGAGTGTTGGTGGGTTTACTTTGCTTTTTTATGCGGTACCTAATTGTCGAGTGTCGCTCTTGAATGCTATTGGTGGTGGCGTGGCGACGATGCTGATTTTTCAGGGTGCTTTTACAGGTTTCGCTTCTGCTTCACGCTGGTTTTCATACGATGTGGTTTACGGAACCTTTGCGGCATTGCCGATTTTTTTGGTTTGGATGTACTTGGTTTGGCTGATTATCTTAGTCGGAGCGATTTTTGTGCGAGTCTTAGCGCTTGCACCCCCCGCAGAGCGGGACAAAGAGCCTTTGTTGATCAAGGCGGTGCGGGTTCTGCGAGTTTTTTTTCAGGCTCACCTAGAGGGCCGCGCGGTGTGGGATCGTGATATCGGCCTAGAGGTGCCCATGGGTCAAGACGAATATAGGCTCATCATGGCTGCGCTGCAGGAGACGAGAATTGTCTGTCAAACTGGTGCTGATCAATGGACCTTGGGGCGAAGCTTGCAGTCCCTGACGCTTTGGGATTTATATGGACTGTTCCCGCATGGGTTGGAGTGGCAGCAATTAAATGAGGTTAAAGATTTACCGAGATTGGTTGATCCTCTGGTCTCGCTGGGTCAGTTTGGTGTGGATAATATGTCCATTAGTCTGGAGAGCGTGGTGAGCACATGAGATTTTTGATATCTGGCATAGTTTTGTTACTGGTTTGCGGTTGTGTCGCAGAGGAGAAAGTGCCGCTCGCTGACGGAACAGCGGTGCCGCTGTCGCAATGGGAAGGTCGCTGGTTGGTGATTAATTATTGGGCCGAATGGTGTGGTCCGTGTCGCGATGAAATCCCTGAATTGAACGAGTTGCATGCTGAGCGAGCCGCAACCGGTATGGTTGTGCTTGGGGTGAATTACGATGGACTTGTTCAACCTAAACTGGGTGAGGTGATTGGTCGGATGGATATTAAATTCCCCACCTTGCTGAAGGATCCAGAACCAACCTATGGTTACGGGCGTCCCGAACAGTTGCCGGTAACAGTTTTGATTAACCCGGCGCGCGAGGTCCACAGGGTATTGATCGGGCCGCAGACCGCAAGCGCCCTACTGGCCGCTGCTGCGCCTTAGTTGTTCACTTGTGGCCGCATTGGTTCTGCAGTGCAGGCTTTGAGAGGATATCTGGCGCAACCCGATAAGAGTCCAGGTAACTCCGACATGGGTTTGTTGTGCCAAGTTGTGCGCCAGCGGGTGATCACTTTGTCTGGGTATTTTAAGGCACCTCGACTGCCGTTATAGCGCGCGAGAGCGTCGACCAGGTCACCATTTGCAGTATTGATGTAGTGGGCGAGAATGACCGTGCCATAGCGGATATTGGTGCTCATATCGGTGAGGTTGTCCTGAGGGCGTCCTATTTCGCGTCGCCAAAAAGGCATGATTTGCATGAGTCCCTGAGCGCCGGCGCTTGAAATTGCAAAAGGGTCAAAAGCGCTTTCAACCTCGATCAGCGCAAGAATAAGATCAGGATCCAGCGATTGTTGGGCTGCCTCGCGGTAAACGATGTATAGCAGTTGCAGTCGTGTAGCCGGGTCCGGCAGGTAGGGTTGAAGTCTTTGGTCTGAAATTTGTAACCAGACTTGAGCGTCAAATTGATCGGCGTTGAGGGTGGACGCCGCAAGACCCTGTGCTAATTTTTCCCTGAGAACGGAGTCGCGCGATAGCGTTTGGTTTGCCCCTGCCGAGGTTGAAAAACACAGCAGTATTGTGCTGAGCCATAACGCCTTGGCGAGCGGCATGGATTACTCACCCGACAGCTGCGTCAATACGCTTGCTAGGGCTATTTCGGTGGCTTTCGTGTCGGTACGTTTCTTGTATTCAACCACTCCATTTTTTAGACCGCGCTCGCCAATCACCACACGGTGTGGGATCCCGATTAGATCGGCCTCGGCAAATTTGACGCCCGGTCGTTCATTGCGGTCGTCGAACAAAACCTCGAGACCTTGATCGAGGCATTTGGCGTAGAGATCTTCGGCAGCCAGTTGAACCGCCTCTGATTTTTGCAGGTTAAGGGCAATGATATGCACTTGAAATGGCGCCAAGGGTGCTGGCCATACGATGCCATTTGCATCGTGGTTTTGTTCGATCACCGCAGCCACCAGTCGTGTCACTCCCATTCCGTAACAACCCATCATGGGGATTAAATTCTGACCGTCTTGACTTAAGACGCTGGCGTTCATTGCGGCGCTATAAACGGTGCCAAGCTGAAAGATGTGGCCAACCTCGATACCGCGTAAAAATTGCAGGGTTCCCTGACCGTCAGGCGCGGTATCCCCGGCCACTACATTGCGGGCATCAACAATCTGTTGCGTGTCCAGTTTGACGTCACGGCCCCAGTTGACGCCTGCCAGGTGCTCTTCATTGATATTTGCGCCACAGATAAAATCGGCAAGCGCGGCAGCCTCGCGATCGACTAACACTGGAATATTGCTATTGACCGGCCCTAAAGATCCCGGGCTAGCCCCGGTGTGAGTGAGAATCTCAGCTTCGGTAGCCAGTGCAAAGGGTTGCTTGACCCCAGGTAACTTGCTCGCTTTGATGGGGTTAAGTTCATGGTCTCCGCGTAAAACAATAGCCAGCGGCCCCTCATCACCCGCGACCACCAGCGTTTTGACGGTGGTGTTTGGGGTGATGTCTAACATGGTGCATAGGTCGCTAATACTTTTTACGTTTGGTGTTTTGATACTGCTCATTGCGCGGCTAGGTGCGGGTCTGGGTCCGGGTTCCGCTGCGGTCGCCTTTTCCAAGTTTGCGGCGTACGAGCCGTCTGAGGCATATACTATGGTGTCTTCACCAGACTCGGCCAGCACGTGGAATTCGTGAGAATGAGCGCCACCAATACTGCCGGTATCTGCTTCGACGGGGCGAAAATCAAGCGCCATTCGAGTCAATATCCGGCAGTAACATTGATACATTTCCTGATAAGTCGCGTCGAAAGAGGCTTGGTCAGCATGAAATGAGTAGCCGTCTTTCATTGTGAATTCGCGCGCGCGCATCACGCCAAATCTGGGTCTTCGCTCGTCGCGGAATTTAGTCTGGATCTGATAGTAGTTGACGGGGAGTTGTTTGTAGCTCTGAATCTCTCTGCGGAATAGGTCCGTGATTACCTCTTCGTGGGTGGGACCTAGGCAAAAATCCCGTTCATGGCGATCTTGTAGGCGTAGCATCTCAGGCCCCATTTTTGTCCAGCGTCCCGAGTCTTGCCAGAGTTCTGCTGGCTGAACCACAGGCATCAATAACTCTTGTCCACCTGACCGATTCATTTCCTCGCGGATGATGTGTTCGATTTTGCGTAATACCCTCAAGCCTGCGGGCAACCAAGTGTAGAGCCCACTTGCCAGCGGTCGAACAAGACCTGCGCGCAACATTAACTGGTGGCTCACGACATCAGCATCTGCTGGATTTTCTTTCATTGTTGGGAGTAAAAATTGAGATTGCCGCATGTGTTGTCCAAATTGACGGATAGTTAAAAAATTTCCTAACAGTCGGTTGGACTGTTGAAGCGGGCTGCGACCCGCCAGGTGCCATTGAATCATTAGTTACAGGCTTTGTTCGCCGGATTTTGCCACGGGCGCTATTGTTCTGAACTAAAAACTTGCTGAGAGATTAAATCATGTCTTCGAGTTTGTTGAGTGCTTCCCCGCTCACGGCGCGCTCCTTGCAGGATGCATGTTAACGGGCTTGGCGAGAGGATTCACGCGTTCTCAAACGTTGTCGCGTTGTTTTTCCAATTTCGCTCAGGGGTTAGCAAAGTGGCGATTCACAGCGGGTAACGCTTGCCGCACACGGGGTAATACCGAGTGACTTTGCAAGAAAAAAGACGTAAAACCGCTGTATTTTTAGGGTTTTTTTTAAGATCATGCGGCGCCCGTTTGGCAATTGATCAAAGAGATGAGAAATAATGCCCATCTATGAGTACCGTTGTGGCAATTGCGGCCATGAGTTAGAAGCCTTCAGGAAATTGAGTGAGGCGCCGTTGTTGGCTTGTCCCGAATGCCATCAGGATGCGTTGGTGAAGAAAGTGTCTGCTGCTGGGTTTAGACTCAAGGGCGGTGGCTGGTACGAGACGGATTTCAAATCTGGCAAGAAGAAAAACGTTTCTGGTGATGACAGTAAAGCACCCAGTAAGACTGAGAGTGCGCCGAGTTCATCCTCGAGTGCTTCCAGCGCGTCTGGTGGGTCGAAATCGGGCAGTTCAGATTCCTCCAGCAAGTCCTAATGTCGGTATGCGGCGTAACTCGCAACTGGCGATAATGAAATCAAAACGGCAAAAATTAACAAGGTAAGCACTATGCGTAGTCACTATTGTGGCGAGGTTGACGGTTCGATTGCAAATACAACGGTGGAGGTATGTGGCTGGGTGCATCGGCGCCGCGATCATGGCGGTGTTATTTTTCTTGATATTCGAGATCGTACCGGCATTGTTCAGGTTGTTTTTGACCCCGATACCGTTGAGAGTTTTGCCACCGCGGATAGGGTACGTAACGAATTTGTCCTGCGTGCCATAGGGCGCGTGCGCTTGCGACCTGAAGGCACGATAAACCCGGAGATGGCGACCGGAGAAATCGAGATCCTGGGTAAAGAATTAGACATTCTTAACGCTGCGAAAACACCGCCTTTTCAATTGGATCAGCATTCTGAGGCAGGTGAGGATATTCGCCTGAAATACCGCTATATGGATTTGCGGCGGCCAGAAATGCAAGACCGTATGCGGATTCGGTCAGCGGTCAGTGCGCGCGTACGCCATTACTTAGAAGCACAGGGATACTGGGAGGTGGAAACGCCCACTTTGTCTCGCGCTACCCCGGAAGGTGCTCGCGATTACCTAGTTCCTAGCCGAACGCACCCGGGACAATTTTTTGCGCTGCCTCAATCTCCTCAGGTCTACAAGCAATTGCTGATGATGTCGGGAATGGATAAGTATTATCAAATTGCTCGTTGTTACCGCGATGAAGACCTGCGCGCCGATAGACAACCTGAATTCACGCAGATTGACATTGAGGCCTCGTTTATCTCTCAGCAAGCGGTTATGGATTTGACCGAGGGTATGCTCACTGAGCTTTTCAGCTCGGTGCTGAATGTTCAACTCAACACTTTCCCTGTTTTAAGCTGGTCTGAGGCGATGCGCGACTATGGCAGTGACCGCCCAGATTTGCGTAATCCTATGAAGCTTGTTGATATTGCCGATGTTATGCAGTCGGTGGAATTTAAGGTTTTTAACGGCCCCGCGAATGACTCACAGTCGCGGGTTGTTGCTTTGCGAGCGCCAGGTGGTGCAGATATGCCTCGTCGAGTAATTGACGAGTTGACCGCGTATGTAGGGCGCTACGGTGCTCGAGGTTTGGCCTATATCAAAGTGAACAGCTTAAGCGATGGTGCTGCGGGTTTGCAGTCTCCGATTTTGAAATTTCTGCCTGACGATATTACCCAGCAGGTACTGGCGCGCGTCGGTGCTCGGGACGGAGATCTGGTGTTTTTTGGTGCGGATAAAACAAAAGTCGTTAACGACGCCATGGGTGCCTTGCGTAATAAACTGGGTGAGCAGTTAAATCTGGTTGAGGCGGGGTTTGCACCTTGTTGGGTTGTAGATTGGCCGATGTTTGCGGCCAATAAAGACGGTTCCTTGAGTGCGGAACACCATCCCTTCACTCAACCGACGTGCACCCCCGAAGCATTGCTGGAAGAACCGCTTGCAGCCCAAGCGGCGGCATACGATGTCGTTATCAATGGTTATGAACTTGGTGGTGGGTCGTTGCGAATTCACGATCAAGAAATGCAGGCTGCGGTTTTTGCCGCATTAGAAATGGGTGAGTCCGCCCAAGCGAAGTTTGGATTTCTTCTTGATGCGTTGCAATATGGGTGTCCGCCTCACGGTGGTATTGCTCTGGGCTTGGACCGATTGATTATGCTCATGACGCAGACCCAGTCGATACGAGACGTCATTGCGTTTCCAAAAACTCAAACAGCTGCTTGTTTGATGATGGCAGCGCCAAATGAGGTAGAAGAGCAGCAGTTGCGAGATTTGCACATCCGTGTTCGTCCGTTAGCGCCGACCTAGTCGGCGCTGATGAATATGATAATCTTAAACTAAGGCACGCAGGATTCGAAAGTTATGGCTGGTCACAGTAAATGGGCGAACATCAAACATCGCAAAGCTGCGCAAGACAAAAAACGCGGCAAACTGTATACCAAAATTATTCGTGAAATTACCGTAGCTGCTCGTTTAGGCGGTGGCGAAGCTGCAGACAACCCGCGGTTGCGCGCAGCGGTTGATAAGGCACTTGGGGCGAATATGCCTAAAGACACCATCGAACGTGCAATTGCGCGCGGTGCCGGTGGGGGTGATGGTAACGACGTTGAAGAACTGGTTTATGAAGGCTACGGCCCCGGTGGGGTGGCGGTGCTGGTTGAGGCTATGACGGACAATCGAAACCGCACCGTTGCGGAAGTGCGGCACGCATTCAGCAAAGCGGGTGGTAATTTGGGCACCGATGGCTCCGTTGCTTATTTGTTTACCCGTCAAGGTATCATCAACTTTGCTCCCGGGGCGGATGAAGAACAAATCATGGAAGTGGCTCTTGAGGCGGGTGCTGATGATATTCTCAGTGAAGACGGCGGCGCAATTTCAGTGACCACCCCTTGGGAATCGCTCAACGAAGTGGTAGATGCATTGGTGGCGGCGGATATGAGTCCGGATCACTCGGAAGTGACCATGGTGGCCTCGACCACAACCGAATTTGATCATGAAATGGCGCAAAAGGTCCTAAACTTATTAGACGTGCTGGAAGACTTAGATGATGTTCAAGAGGTCTACAGTAATGGTGATTTTCCAGCCAGTGCTTTTGAGTAATCTCAGCTGCTTATGCTGTGGTTAAAGCGCGGTGTATATTAGGGATTGATCCTGGCTCACGTGTGACCGGCTACGGTGTCGTTGACGCGCGCGGGCACAAAGTATCTTACAGAGCCAGCGGCTGTATTCGCACCCGTAACCCGGCGCTGCCAGAGCGCCTTGGTGAAATCTATCGGGGGGTATGTGATCTGATCACAACATACGAGCCGGATGAATTTGCTATCGAAAGCGTTTTTTTGGCGCGCAATCCGCAATCAGCCTTGAAACTGGGTCAAGCTCGAGGGGTGGCTATTGCCGCTGCGGTTGCCTCTCAGTTGCCGATTTATGAATATGCGGCTAGACAGGTCAAGCAGGCAGTCACCGGTACTGGACGTGCGAATAAAGAGCAGGTCCAGCATATGATCCAAATACTTTTGGATCTTTCGGGCACGCCGCAAGCAGACGCTGCGGATGCGCTTGCCATTGCCGTTTGCCACGTCAATACTGTGCCCGTGTAAAACGTGAAATAGCACAAGGAAAACGTTAAGTGATCGCCAGACTCAGCGGCAAACTGATAGCGTTTGATGCTTCGACACTGCTAGTAGATATTGCTGGTGTTGCCTACGAGGTAGACGTCTCGGCGGCTGTGTTGCAGAACCTGCCCGGTCTGGGCGGCGACGTTGTATTACACACCCACTTTGTTGTGCGTGAAGATGCCCAGTTGTTATATGGATTTGCGGCAAAGTCCGAACGTGATCTGTTTCGAGCGTTCATTAAAATTAATGGAGTGGGCCCGAAGTTGGGCCTTGCGTTAATTTCTTCGCTGGATCCCGCTTCCTTAGGCGCAGCGCTGCGTAATAACGACGTGTCATTGCTAACCAAGGTGCCGGGTGTCGGTAAAAAAACTGCAGAGCGATTGATGGTTGAACTGAAAAGTCGGTTAGATGCGTTAACGGAATCGGGTGTTGTTCCGATGGTGAATGGTGACGCTTTGATTCCGCGCAGAGGGGCGGGTTTGAGTGCAATTGCGATGGAAGCAGAAGGGGCGCTGGTCGCGTTGGGTTATCGCGGCCCCGAAGCCGCACGTGCGGTCGCCGCTGCTTTGACCCAGGCAGATGACACGCAGATGACGCCAGAGGCTTTGGTGCGACTGGCGTTGCGTGGATTTGCGAAGGTAACTTGATGTGAGTATTGAGCCGGACCGCCTGATATCCGCTTCAACCGCGCCTGGCGAGACGCGTCATGATCATGCTTTGCGCCCTCTTAAACTGGCCGAGTATATCGGTCAGACGGCAGTCAAAGAGCAAATGGATATTTTTATTCGCGCTGCCCTTGGGCGGCGTGAAGCGCTTGATCATACCCTCATTTTTGGCCCTCCAGGCTTAGGCAAAACGACTTTAGCGAATATAGTTGCTCGAGAAATGGGCGCAGCCATCAAATCCACCTCTGGGCCTGTTCTGGAAAAAGCCGGTGACTTGGCGGCGATGCTCACAAATCTTGATGAAGGGGATGTGTTATTTGTTGATGAAATTCATCGGCTGAGTCCAGTTGTGGAAGAAATTCTTTATCCGGCCATGGAAGATTTCCAATTAGATATATTGATTGGGGAGGGACCTGCAGCGCGCTCCTTAAAGCTAGACTTGCCACCATTTACCTTGGTTGGCGCGACCACGCGTGCTGGCCTGCTAACCAGTCCTCTGCGAGATCGTTTTGGAATTGTGCAACGGCTTGAATTTTATACGGTTGAAGAGTTGACGGACATTGTGTCTCGCTCGGCTGTAAAATTGAATTTGGTTGTTGAACCAGGTGGTGCAAGGGAAGTGGCGCGCCGCAGCCGCGGTACGCCGCGAATTGCCAATCGTCTTTTGCGTCGCGTTCGAGATTTTGCTCAAGTTAAAGCCGATGGCACGGTCACGGGTCAGATTGCAGATGATGCCCTTAATTTGCTCAAGGTGGACAAAGAAGGGTTCGATGTCATGGACCGTCGTTTATTAATGACCATTATGGATAACTTTTCGGGTGGCCCGGTTGGTTTGGATGCTTTAGCGGCTTCTATTAGCGAAGAGCGCGACACAATCGAAGACGTAATTGAGCCATACCTGATTCAGCAAGGGTATATCATGCGAACGCCACGCGGCCGAATTGCCACTGCGCGAAGCTATGAGCACTTTGGCTTGCCGGTGCCCCGCGAGCAAGGGGGTTCAAACGCCGGTTCTACTGTGGCTAACCCTGTGGCAGAGTGAGCGTGTTTATAGGACTAAGGAGTGATCGTGCCTGAGCAGCTGTCCGTATTTGAATTAATCGTTAACGCCAGTTTGTTGGTGCAACTGGTTATGGCTTTGCTTGCGCTGGCGTCTCTGGTGTCTTGGGTGATGATTTTTCAGCGTTGGGTATTTTTGCGCCGCGCCAGTATCGAAGTGGAGGATTTTGAAGCGCATTTTTGGTCAGGGATTGATCTGCGTCAGTTTTACGGTGAGTTGGAAGGGGAAGACGCAACCTTGAACGGGATCGAGCGTATTTTTGTCTCTGGCTTCAGAGAATTTACCCGGTTGACGGATCAGTCCGGTGCCGATGCAGATGCGGTGATGCAAGGGGTTCAGCGCGCTATGCGCATTGCGCTGAATCGAGAGGAAGCGAGGTTGGAAACGCATTTGCCTTTTTTGGCAACCGTAGGTTCTACCAGTCCTTACGTGGGATTATTTGGGACGGTTTGGGGTATTATGAATTCTTTCCGCTCGCTCGCGAATATGAGTCAAGCCACCCTTGCATCGGTCGCGCCTGGTATTTCGGAAGCATTGGTTGCGACAGCAATGGGCTTATTTGCCGCGATTCCGGCAGTCATTGGATATAATCGTTTCTCAGCTCGGGTGGAATCGCTGATGAAAGGGTATGAAGCTTTTGCGGATGAATTAACAACCATTCTGCATCGTGCAGCGCACGCAACACCGGCGCAAAGCGAATAATGGCGACGCGGCGTAAACCCATGTCGGAGATTAACGTCGTTCCCTATATCGATGTGATGCTGGTGTTGTTGGTTATTTTTATGGCGACAGCGCCGTTGTTAACGCAAGGGGTAGTGGTAGATTTGCCTGAGGCGCCTTCGAAGTCGATAGAAACGACCGAGGATGATCCGTTGGTTATTTCGATGCGCGCGGACGGCGCCATTTTCATGAATGTCGGCTTATCAGATGCGCGTTCCGGTGGCAGCAACAGCGATGACGGAGCTCGGGTCACCCTTTTTTCCTTGCAGGAGCAGGCGGGGAAGATTCTAAGAGCACGTGCCGATGTGCCAGTTTATATCAAGGCCGATCATCAATTGGATTATGGTGATGTGGTTAGCGTCATGACAGTGCTCCAAAAAGCGGGTGCAAAAAGTGTGGGTTTGATTACCGAGCCGCCAACACTCAAAGGTTGAGGCGTGTATTGGATTCGGCAATATACCTATCCCCTGATTCTAGCTATCGGTGTGCATGTTTTGGCTGGGTGGTTACTGGTGAGCGGTTGGGCACCACAAAAGCAGGTGTCGCAGAGTATTAAGCCGCCTGTTGTGATGGCATCCCTGGTGGTTTTTGAGCCCCAAGTAAAACCTCAGCGTGTAGCGAAGCCGAAACCTAAGGCAAAGCCGAAGCCCGAGTTGAAAAGCGCAAATGTGCCGTCTGCTGAGGTCAAAGTTAAACCGAAGGTGCAGCCCTCATCGGCCCTAGATGACGCCGTGCGTCAGCGCGAGAGATTGGCCGAGGAGGCAGCGCGCGCGCGCGCAGAGGCTGCGCGGCAGGCCCGCTTGGCGCGGTTAAGTCAGCTTGCGCAAACGGCGATGGAGCAGGTGATGGCCGACGAGGTTGCGCAAGCGCAGGCCGGTTCAGTTGAGCAGATTGCACAGTCTTATCGGTTGGGAATCTATGAGTTGGTGCGACAGAATTGGTCACGTCCGCCGAGCGCTCGAAATGGCATGTCGGCGAAATTGCTAGTCGAACTTATTCCGACCGGCGAAGTGGTAAGTGTGAGTGTCGTGACATCTTCTGGTAACGTTGCGTTTGATCGGTCTGCCGAGCAGGCAGTGCGCCGTTCACGTCGTTTTGAAGTGCCGTTAGACAATGGGGTTTTTGAGGCACACTTTCGTAGTTTTTATTTTTTATTCCAACCCGAAGATTTGCTTAGATAGTATCAAGGATAGGTTATGCAAAAAATCCACATTGTGTTTGTGATGCTCTTAAGCGGGTTATCTTCGTTGGCGTGGGGTGTTGGTTCTCTGGATACGATCATCATCGATAGAGGCGTCGACGAACCCATACGGATTGCGGTGGTGCCGTTTAAAACAGACCCAAGTCTTTCAGGTGAAGCGGCAATGGCGGACGTGATTGGATTCGATCTCGCCCGCAGCGGGCAATTTGATGCTCTAGCGTCTGAGAATATGTTGTCTTACCCGAATAACCGTCAAATGGTTTTCTTTCGCGACTGGCGTATCCTCAAGGCGACTTACTTGGTGATTGGCAACGCTCGTATTGTCGCCAGTGGTGAGGTGGCGGTTAATTTTGAGCTGTACGATGTCCCTGGCGAACGTTTGATGCTGTCCCGTCGTTATACGGTCAGTCGGTCGCAATGGCGAGATGTGGCGCATAAAATATCAGACGCCGTTTACACGGAAATCACCGGCGTCAGAGGCGCCTTTTCGACCAAGATAATGTATGTTTTGGCGCAAAATGCGGGCAGCCCGCAAGCGGTATTTAGCTTGGAAATTGCCGATTCTGATGGCGAGCGTTCAAGGACACTTTTCAGTTCGAGAGAACCTATTTTGTCCGCAAATTGGTCGCCGGACGGCAAACGAGTGGTTTACGTCACGTTTGAGACGGGTCGCCCCAGTATTGTGATTCAAGATGTTGAAGGCTCTTATCGGGAACGGCTAACTAATTTCCGCGGCCTCAATAGTGCTCCGGTTTTCTCTCCTGATGGACAGTCTTTGGCGATGGTGTTATCCAAAGACGGTGATCCTGAGATTTTCATTATGGATTTGCAGACGCGCGCTTTGCGACAGATCACTCGACATCACGGCATTGACACCGAACCGAGTTGGACACCAGACGGCAAGCACCTTATTTTCACTTCAGATCGAGGCGGTCGGCCGCAGATATACCAGGTGGAATTGGCCACGAACTATTTGGAAAGGCTGACGTTCACCGGCAGCTATAATGCACGTGGGCAAATGTTGCCCGATGGTCGCCATCTCGTGTTTGTGCACCGCGCCGAGGGTGTCTTTCATATCGCCTGGCAGGACTTAGAGCGAGATAATCTGCAGATTTTGACCCAGACCTCATTAGATGAATCGCCATCGCTTGCGCCGAATGGCACAATGCTGATCTATGCGACTCAGGACCAAGGTAGGGGTATACTTGCTGTTGTGTCGATCGATGGCAGTGTAAAGTACCGGCTACCGTCATCGTCAGGCGATGTTAGAGAGCCAGCCTGGTCGCCTTTTTTAGAGGATTAAGAAGGATTGGCAGATATCGAGCGCTGCTTAATGTAGCGTTAGCATATAATAAGTGTTCTTAACCGGCGCACACGCGCCGATATTGGCAACAAACCGCTGCATAACGCGACAAGGAGAATTTGATGCAAATGCACCAGCCCCGTTTTACAACTTTGATGAGTCTCTTACTGGCCGGTCTGGTTTTGTCTGGATGTGCCAGCACCTCCACTGAGCCGGTACCTGAGCCTGCTCCGCTTGAACAGCCTGCACCCGTTGAACCTGCGCCAGAGCCAGAGCCGGTTGAACCCGTTCAATCCGATTTTGACAGTGCCGGAAATGCAATTGACGAAGACGGCCGGCCGTTGTCGCGAACGTTTTATTTTGGCTATGATCAAGCCGTTTTGGCACCAAGTGACCTAAGTGCACTGGAATTACACGCGCAAATTCTGCGCCGCAATGCCGACAGAAACATTGTAATCGAGGGTCATGGCGATGAGCGTGGAACCCGTGAATACAACCTTGCGTTAGGCGAGCGTCGGGCTGAATCAGTTCGTAGTTTTATGCTCTCTGCTGGTGTCTCCTCAGGGCAGATAGAGACGGTGAGTTATGGAGAGGAACAGCCAGCAGATCCAGGTCATAATGAAGCGGCGTGGGAACGCAATCGCCGTGCTGTGCTCAACTACCGTTAATTGATGGGCTCTCAATGACTGCCGGGATACAATTAGCGTGAAAAAGATCAATCGGTACCTGCTGCCCAGCGCGTTATGTATTTGTGGGGCAGTTGCCGGTTTGGGCTCGAGCGTGCTGGTAAGTGCAGCAGTACCGGTAGAGGAATCAGTGGAGGATGTCCGCCAAGATAGTGTGCCGCGGCCCGTGATCGAGCAAACGATCAACGAACCGCGGCCGGCGCCGGCACCTAGAAGTTTGGAAATACCGCCCACGATTGAGCCGACGCCTCGCGCTGAAACCGTCGCCGATGGATCTGCGAAGGTCTTGTCGTCACCGGCAACAAACACGGTGCAGTTCCCCTCTGGTGAGGGCAGTCAGCTAGCGGAGCTGTTTTATCAGCTTCAATTGTTGCAGCGGGAGGTGCTCAACCTGCGAGGCCAGGTGGAAGAGCAAACTTATTTAGTCAAGCGTTTGCAGCGCGATCAAAAAGAGCAATATTTAGATTTGGACCGTCGATTGGTGGCGGTGTCTGCGAGCCAGCCTGCACCGGGCCCAGTCTCTACACTGCCTGGAGTGGCTGATGACGGCGCGCCGGTAACAGCAAACTTAAGTGAACGCGAGTCTTATAACGCAGCGTTTGAAGCGATGCGGGCGCGTGAATTTGATCGCTCTCTGTTGGGCTTCCAGAACTTGATCGAGCGTTTTCCCAACGGTAAGTATACTCCGAACGCGTATTACTGGATTGGCGAACTTTATTCGGTTGACGAGACCGATTTAGAGCTTGCCCGCCAGTCTTTTATGCAGGTTGCGTCGTTATACCCAGACCATCAGAAGGCGCCAGACGCACAATATAAGCTGGGGGTCGTCTACCATAAACTAGGCGATACTGAGACCGCGAAACAGTACCTTGAGCGTGTGCAGGAAACTTACCCAGGCACATCCGCGGCGAATTTGGCCCAGAAATATGCGGCGGAGCTGCAATAGTCGGGCAGCGCCCAGAGTAGCTTTGGCTGAGATGTCGTTAAGAATTACTGAGATCTTTGTCTCGCTGCAAGGTGAGGCGAATACTGTGGGTTTGCCTACGGTATTCGTCCGGCTGACGGGGTGCCCATTGCGCTGCGTTTACTGCGACAGCGAATATGCATTTTCGGGTGGTCAAAACCTATCGTTGCCAGCGATTATTCAAGCTGTTGAAGGGTTTGGGGTGGCAAGAGTGACCGTCACCGGTGGTGAACCGTTGGCGCAAGCGAAGGTCCACACCCTTATGTCGCAATTGTGCGACCGTGACATGAGTGTATCTCTTGAAACCAGTGGGGCGCTTGATGTGGCGCAAGTGGACCCGCGCGTTGTCAAAGTTATCGACATAAAAACGCCAGGGTCAAAAGAATCGCATCGTAATCTATGGTCAAACGTAAGGCATTTAAATCCGCATGATCAAGTGAAATTTGTGCTGTGTGACCGCCAAGACTACGACTGGGCGATCATGAAATGTGATCAATTTGATTTGACGCAACGCGCTGCGGAGGTGCTTATGTCGCCGAGTTTTGGTCAGTTAAATCCGACAGACCTTGCGCAATGGATTGTTGCCGATCGCCGCGACGTACGCATGCAGATACAACTGCATAAATTATTGTGGGGCGACAAGCCCGGCTACTGATCTTGTTAAAAAAGGCGCTGGCCTGATATTTGTTAAGGTTAATGATTCATGGAAATACAAGCACAAAAGGCCGTTGTCTTGTTGTCCGGCGGGTTAGACTCCGCCACAGTGTTGAGCATGGCGCAAGCTCAGGGGTTCGACTGTTACGCTTTGTCGTTCAACTACAGTCAGCGATCGACATCAGAATTGCACGCCGCAGCGCGGGTTGCACGAGCCGCAGGGGTGCCGCATCGGGTTATGGAGATCGATCTCAGCTTGTTTGGTGGATCTGCATTGACGGATACCACGATTGATGTGCCGCAAGACACCACCAGTGGGATACCGTTGACTTACGTGCCCGCTCGAAATACGGTTTTTTTGTCGCTGGCGCTGGCTTGGGCGGAGGTTTTAGATGCGCGGGCCATTTTTATCGGCGTGAACGCCGTAGATTATTCTGGCTATCCAGATTGTCGCCAGGAATATATCAGCGCATTTCAAGCAATGGCAAACTTGGCCACGCGTGCGGGGGTTGAAGGTTTTGAGTTAACGGTGCACACCCCGCTCATTGACTTGACCAAGGCGCAAATTATCGCAGCGGGCGTTGGTCTGGGTGTGCGCTATGATGACACCGTCTCTTGTTATCAGGCGGATGATTTGGGTGCGGCGTGCGGGCGGTGTGATAGTTGTCGAATTCGTAAGATTGGTTTTCTGCAGGCGGGGGTTCCCGATCCAACCCATTACGTCGGTATGGACGATTAAGGCAGCCAATTCTAGGGTGCAGGCTTTAGCCAATAGTAGTCCGTATAAACTTCTTCAATACGCGTGCAACAGCCGCTTCCATTTTCGTTTTTAAATATGTAAAGTTCGCGCCTTGATTTTCCTGCAATGGGTCGTTAGCTCAGCTGGTAGAGCACCGGGCTTTTAACCCGTTGGTCCTGGGTTCGAACCCCAGACGACCCACCATTGCAATCTCCAAGCGGCCACGGCTCAGCAATCCGCTCATCCATCTAGCCCTAAAAATTGATAGTCACAGGACTCGGCGACTCTTGGGTAACCTTCGTATACTCTTATCGTGCGGGTGGGTTTTGTTGGGCTACTGCCTGAGTCAATGGATGTTTGGAGCGCAAAATTTGTCATGTTGAATTTAGAGCAGGCTGAATTTGCTAATGAGGCCTTCTATCTTGCTTTTGAGGCCAAGGATTACGAAGCGATGTGCCATTTGTGGTCGCAGACTCATGAGGTGGTCTGTCTGCACCCGGGGTGGCCTATTTTGGTGGGTCGCCAGCAGGTGCTTGATAGTTGGCGCAATATATTAGGCAATCCACAGCAAGTTCAAGTGAGTTTTTATGGCGCTCGTTGTTTGTCGTTGGGATCCGGATCTGCAGCCGTTGTTTGCTACGAACAGGCTGGCGAGAGTGTTATGGTTGCAACCAATGTTTTTTCTGAGGTAGAAGGTCGTTTGCGTTTGGTATCGCATCAAGCCGGATATTGTGCGAACCCGCCGTCGATCTCCCAAGTTTGATCTCTCGGGCATGATGATAATGGAGACAAATAATGACAATTGAATGGGTCAACCACACCGACCAGCCTGTTTTCATAGAAAATATTGATAAACAGCGTTATCTGGATCCCGCGTATTTAGATTTGGAATGGCAGAGTGTGTGGCGCAACACTTGGCTTTTGGCGGGGCTGGAAAGTGATGTGGCATCGCCGGGTGATTATTTTGTTTTTGATTTAGGTCGAGAACAAATATTAGTCAGCTGTGGCAGTGGCGGCGACGTTCAAGGATTTTACAATGTATGCCAACATCGCGGTAATCGGCTGGTAAGCCAAGAGCGCGGTCGCGCGGCGAACTTCCGGTGTGCGTATCATGCTTGGACGTATAATATCGATGGCGCCCTCAATGTCGTTCCATATGAAGAGCGTTTTGCCAAAGGTGTTCCTTGCGAGGAATTGGGTTTGCAGAAAGTGCATACCGCCCTCTGGAGTGGCTTTGTTTTCATCAATATGGCGCCAAATCCAGAGCCCTTGGCTCAGTTTTTAGGTCCGGTGGCGGACATATTAGCGCCTTATCGGTTCGATAAAATGGTTGTGGTAGAGGATCAGACGGTGGAGCTGGCGTGTAACTGGAAGGCCGTGGTTGATAATTTCAGCGAGCTTTACCATGTTGATTTTTTGCACCCGCAACACAAACGAATGGTCGATTGTTGTAATGATACAGTTCATTTATTTGACAATGGTCACACAGGACTGGCGGTCCCCGGGGCGACGGTCAATCCGCGGTTTGCAGTACCTCAGGCGCCGACTGATATTCAATCTGCACAGTTAGTGAGTCTAGGCTTGGATCCTGAAGATTTTACTGGAAAAGTCATGGATGTCCGCGAAGCCGTGCAGCGGCGCAAACGGGAAATCGGTCGTGAACGCGGGTTTCATTATGAGCAGCTAGAGGACAACCAACTATCTGATGTTTGGCAATATAACCTTTTCCCAAACACCATCTTTTCTTTCACACCCGAACATTTGTGGATTCTTCGTCCGCGACCCCATCCTCAGGATCCGGCCCAGTGTGTTTTTGATAAGATCAGTCTGGTGATGTTTGCAGATCCCGAATTGGCGCAGTCATCTGCCGAGATTCTGGGTCCGGGGCGAGCATCTGTAAGCCGTTCAGGTTTCTTGCCGGATGATTATGTCAGGCCGACTCGAGACGTTTTTAACTACGCCGCGGTGTTGGCGGGTGAGAAAACGATGACCGACACCATCGATCAAGACGTGGAATTACTGGGTCAAGTGCAGGCGGGTATGGTGTCGGCCGGTTTTCAACAAACCTGGCTAAACGATGATGAGATGCGAATTCAACATTTCCACAACCACCTGCACAAGTGCATCAACCCGGTTAGCTAGGCTCACCTGTTTTGAGCAGTTGTTTGCCTAGATTTTGACCTGTGAACAGGCGTTGCAGGGTGTTGGGGATATGTTCGAATCCTTCTTGGACATCCACTTGGTACAACAGTCCGTCGTTTTGGATCCAGTTAAGCAATTCTGTGATGGCTGTGTTGCTGCGGTTCATATAGTCGATCACAATAAAGCCCTCCATGCGTGCACGCATGATGACGAGGTTCATTAGATTGGTCGGCCCCGGTGTCGGTTGGGTAGCGTTATAGCCAGAAATTCCGCCGCATAACACCACACGCGCACGCATATTGATGTGGTTGAGCGCAGACTCGAGAATATCACCGCCGACATTATCAAAAAATACATCAACTTTGTTTGGACAGGTTTCTGCGATGCGTTGATTTACGTTTTCATTTTTATAGTCGATAACCTCGTCAAAGCCAGCTTCATTTTTCAGCCAAGCGCATTTATCAGGTCCGCCCGCGATACCCACAACTCGGCAGCCTTTGATGCGTGCAATTTGCCCTGCAACGGATCCCGTTGCGCCTGCTGCGCCGGAAACCAAGACGGTTTCTCCGGCTTTAGGTTGGCCCAGATCCAGTAGACCCCAATATGCTGTTAGCCCGGTAACGCCTAATACCGACATCATCATTTCGGGTGAAATGCCCGCGGGTACTTTATTGAGCCCCATAACCGCCTGATCTGGAGCGATGACTACAAAGTCCTGCCAACCGCCGGTGGTTTGAACAACATCACCCGCGGTAAAGTTGGCATTTTTCGAAGAGACCACCTGTCCGATGGTGCCGGCGCGCATAGGCTCTCCCAACGCTACGGGTGGCAGATAGCTTGGCCGATCTTCCATCCAGCCTCTTTGCGTGGGGTCAAAGGAGAAGTAGAGATTACGAACAAGAACTTCGCCGTCGCCGGGTTCGGGTATCGGGGTTTCGGTGTATTCAAAGTTGTCGACACCTACAAGGCCGTGAGGGCGTTTGGCAAGCAGCCACTGTCTGTTGATGTTCATGTTGTCTCCATTAGGTTTCGGGTAATTGTTATCGTATTTGCAATATACGCCGGCGGTTCGAAATCCACCAACGCCATCGTGTCAGATCATCAGCGCGCTAGCGATGAAACTCTTTGGCATTTTTGAGCATGTGAGCGGGTCCGGCGGCACGGTTAATGACCGCATCTTTGCCGTATATTGATTCCTTCTGGCCCCCATAATTTGCTCTGTTCGTCGCTAATGGTGCAAGGGATTGCGCTTTTTCAATGGCCGCTTGTTGCAATTGATCCAGTGATTCCAGTTGTTGCACAATACCGGCCTGAAGCGCGTCGGGGCCTGTCCATCGGCGCGCTAACTGAACGGTTTCAAAGAAAACGTTCATGGGCAATTTGTGTCTGAAAAGGGCCAGCTCAGGATTTGGAATGCGCATCCCCAACTGCATTTCATTGGCACAGATGAATCCGCGGTCGCCTCGCATGAACCTGATGTCGTGGCACAAAGCAGACATGAATCCAGCGCCGAAGGCGTGGCCGTTGATCGCCGCAAGCGTTGGCATAGGGAAGGTGATTAATCGACCCATCAACGCCATGAATTGTCCGCCGAAGACGCTGTGATCTCCGCCGTTCGGGTGGGCTTCTGGGTTGGATACCCAGTCTAAATCCAAGCCGTTAGAGAAAAATTTATCGCTTGAGGAGAGCGTGACCAGAGCCGCTGGTCCGGTGGAGGCTTCTACCTCGTTGAGCGCATCGTCCAGCGCATTTACGAAAGTGGTGTTCCAGCGATTTTCGCCGGCATTCATGGTGAGTGTGAAAACATCACCAATGCGATCGAGAGTAATCATGAGCAGCTCTAGTTGGAAAAGGACAATGCTACACCAAGTGGCGCCTCTGGCCAGCCTTATGCATTTTTAGACTGCGGGGATTTGGAATTTGTTGCGTTCGCTGTGACGCCGTAACAGCTGCCAGATTGATAGGTTGAGAGGCTGATTATGCTTTTCAGCCCAGATTTGCATTTCGATCAGGCAATCAAATCCTTGTGCGTGTAGCGCATTCACATCGCTTAGCTTCAAACTTAATGGTTCGGCCCTGAGAAAAGCATTTGTTTGATCCATGTTGCTAAAGGGCCGATTGTTGTCGACGTGTTTTTGCAACGTTTGGATTAGGGTCTTGATTTCGTTGATATCGGCCATGCGGTTGGCTACGGCGCGCTCAAAGTCCTGTGCCATGCTGACAAGAAGCACGGTTAGCAGTTGTCCATCTGCTTGGGCGAATGTAGAGGTGGTTGCTGGGACGATATGGGTTGTGATGCGAACCGCTAAATCGGTTAAGGCTTGCTCGGGGTGGGGAATCATATCAGGGCCTCGGCGTACGTGAACTCAGACTCTGGTGCCAGTCGATCCAGTAAAATACGATTTTGACGATCAATCAATGGCCAGCCTGCCATGGCTAGAATTGGTGCTTTTGTAGCGCCATTGGCAAAATCTTCTGCGGAAGAGATCCAAATTGCCAGGGCTTTGACCGATGCAAATATCTGCCACCAACGAAACGCGCTCCGATCGACTTGGATTCCGCTGGCTTGCTCCCATATCTTCAAAGCTGTTTCCCTGGGTAGGAGTCGGCCGGCGATCGTGCGCTCGGGAGACCAAAGCGGATCCAAAGACCATGCGAGATCCTCCAAGGGGTCCCCAATGTGGGCCATTTCCCAATCGAGTACGGCGCTGATGTGACCTTCGGCGGTGTACATGAAATTGCCCGTTCTGTAGTCGCCGTGTACTAGAGTCATGCGAGCGCTCGGATTGGGCAGGTTATGGGCTAACCAACGCAGGGCGGCTTGTGCAATAGGTTGTGGGTGCATCGCATCCTGATTGATCACGTCGCGCCAGTAGGCGAGTTCGTGTGCCGCAGGATGTGTCGGCCAGTGCATGAACCGATCCACGCCGAGCGTTTCCGGTGACGTCGCTGCCAGCTTGCCCAGCAGGGACCATTTTTGCTGACCTAAGGGCAGTAGCCTCGATTTCATTTCGGGGGTATCCAATCCCGCAGGAGACGCTCGTCCCTGCGCAACGAATGACATGATTGAAAAAGGTCGCTCTAGTTTGCCGCTCAGTGTTGCCTGTGATGTTTCCAGCACAATTGGCTCTGGTACCGGCATGATGCCGCTGCGATGAACTGCCTGATAGGTGCGGTACTCATGCGTACGATCGGTGTCAATTAGACTTGAAGCTGGGTCACGACGCAGAACAACGGCTTGATTTTGCTCCTCTCGATTTAACAGCACATAGTAAGTTTCGCGCGAAGCGCCGCCGGGTATTTGTTCGATTTGAATCAGCGTACACGCACAGTCCCAGTGTTGAGCCAGATATTCTGCCACCGCAGTGCCAATTTCCGTCAAAGTTTGCATCGTCGTCTTTTTTTTGATTTTGACCATTGAAGTTAGCCGGTGTCTAACAAAGTTTGCAATATCTATTGCCTCTCTACTACTCTGGTTAGGCGAATAAATGATGTGTTAATGCGGGAGAATATAGTGGCGTTGAGCAAATTGAGTCGATCCGTTGAGGGTTATGTGGTCTTAGTAACGGGTGCTGCCAGCGGTATGGGTGAGGCGACGGCAAAACTATTTGCTCATGAAGGTGCAAAAGTTGCATTAATTGATCTTAACGAATCCGGTGTTGCGCGGGTTGCTCAAGAGATTCAGGCGGCGGGGTGTATTGCGCAGAGCTGGGCTCTTGATTTGTCGGATCCGGTTGCCGTTGTGCAGGTGGTTGATGATATTGCCGCTCACTTTGGCGGGTTGGATATGCTGGTGAATAACGCGGGTATTTCAATCTTTACGCCGATTGATGGTGAAGATTACGAATCTGCATGGGATAAAACGTTAAGCATTTTGCTAACGGCGCATACCCGAACCATTCGTGCTGCGCTGCCCTATATCAGAGCCTCTAAAAACCCTCGTATTGTCAACATTGCGTCGACTGAAGGCTTGGGTGCAACTAAGTTTGGCAGCCCTTACACGGCGGCCAAGCATGGCGTGATTGGATTGACACGGTCTCTGGCCGTTGAGTTAGGTGGCGAGAACATTACTGTCAACTGCATCTGTCCAGGCCCGATCCGTACGGGTATGACCGAAACCATACCTGAAGATCATAAGCAAACCTATGCACATCGGCGGGTGGCCTTGCGACGCTATGCAGATCCGGAAGAGGTCGCTCACGGTACGCTGAATTTTTGTTTGCCGTCGGCCAGTTTTATGACCGGGGCGGTGCTTCCCGTGGATGGTGGTCTGACTATTAAAAACGCGTAATGTCGAGGCATCGAGCAACGGACCAGTCGGTTTCCTGGCGCACGATTATCGCCTATGGTGCGCCCGCTGCGGGAGCCGGATATATGTACTTGCTGTTGAGCCTGTACATGATGAAGTTTGCAACCGACATTTTATTGATTGCTCCGGCGGTCATGGGTGTGATTTATAGTCTTTCGCGTATTTGGGACGCCATTTCTGATCCTCTGGTTGGTTATTTGAGTGATCGCACAACCACGAGATTAGGTCGACGGCGTACTTGGATTTTAGCCAGTTGTGTGCCGATCTCAGCCTCATTTTATATGGTGTTTGCGCCACCAATGAGTCTGACGGGGGATGCTTTGGTGGTCTGGGTTGCGGTTGCGGTGATTGGTTTTTATTCAGCGATGACGCTGTTTTTTGTGCCTCATTTGTCACTGGGGGCTGAGCTTTCGGACAACTATCATGAGCGTAGTCGTATGTTTGGTGTTCGTCACGCCGCCTACATTATTGGCTCAATATTTTCGTTAGTAAGTCTTTACTTTCTCCTAGAGGCCGGAGAAAGAGTGCGAGAGGTGGCAGAGCAACTGGCCTTGCTTGCCGTTGGTGTCATGTTTTTGTTGGTAATTTTTTCGGTAGTCCAGCTGCGCGAACGCCGCGAATTCCAGGGGCGTATGAACGCGGGCCCGATAAAAGCGTTTAGAGATGTTTGGGAAAATCCGCACGCGCGGCTGCTGTTGGTGGTCACATTTATCGAGTTTGTTGGGTCCTCGGCGATCGCCGTGTTGACGCTTTATGTGACGGAATATGTGGTGGGTGCGCCTGCTTGGGCGCCCTTGATTATTTTGGCTTATATGCTTCCCTCCAGTGCATCTGTGCCGCTGTGGCTGCCGTTGTCTAGGCGCTTCGGCAAAATCCGGGTGTGGATGGGTGGAATGATATTGACCGGTGTATCGTTTGGCGCGATGTTTTTTTTACCCTTTTTTGCAGACACCACGACCCGTTTGATCTGGATTATTGTGATGGCCTTTTTTGCGGGGTTAGCTAACGGATGTGGGGGCACCATTGGCCCGTCGGTGCAGGGTGACGTGATAGATTATGACGAAAATCTAACGGGAGAGCGTAAAGAAGGGTCTTATTTTGCAGCGTGGAATTTCGTACAGAAAAGCGCGCTGGGATTGATGCTTTTGCTCACCGGATTTGTATTGCAGTGGTCTGGCTTTATACCCAATGTGCCGCAGTCGATGACGGTACAGCTCTCGATGGTGACACTTTACAGTCTATTTCCGTTGGTCTGTTATGGCATTGGCGCATTTCTGTTCAGCCGATTCAAATTAGATGAAAAAGCCTACGCCGAAATCCGAGCCTCATTGGATGCGAAGAAAGTGAGATAAGTCCAGGCCGATGGTCGGGACTGCTTTGTGATAGGCTCGATCGCTCCCAGCTGATCGGACAGACTTTGGCCGCGCGCGATATTCGACATGTTTTGTCCCACCAAAATTTCTTGTGGCTTTGGGTAGGTAGCCTGGGATCGTCTTTCGCGATGAACATGCAGATCATCGCTCGCGGCTGGCTGGTCTATGAAATTACAGAATCTCCCATGGATCTGGCATGGGTAACGATGTCTTTTATGCTGCCGACCGTTCTCTTCTCACTATACGGCGGTGTACTCGCTGACCGTTTACCCAAGAAAAAAATCATTATCTGGGCCCAAGCGCTCAATTGTGCGGCGACCGCGGTGATGACCGTCATCATCCTTGAGGGTCGGGTCACCTTTTGGGATTTTATCGGGTTTGGGTTCTTCAACGGCATGATTTTGGCGTTATCTATGCCCGCCCGCCAAGCCTTTGTGCCGGAGCTGATTCCTGATCATTTGCTCTTTGCAGCGATGGGCTTGAATACAACGGGGTGGAATCTTGCGCGTATTGTCGGGCCGGCGTTAGCCGGTTTGTTGATTGCGGTTTTGGCAGGGGGGGATAATACCTCTGCCTTTGGGGTAGGCATGGTTTACGTGATGATTGCTGCGTTATACGGGCTCTCAGCACTGACCATGCTATTGATCACTCAAAATGGTCGGGTTAAGCAAGACACTCAGCAAAATGCCTGGCATGACGTGCGCGAAGGTTTGAATTACGTGGCCAAACACCCCCCGGTTTTGGGCCTGATCGTTTTATCTATTATTCCGTTTCTATTTGGTATGCCGCTCAATACATTATTGCCAGCATTTAATGAACAGGTCATGGGGGGTGGTCCGGATAATTTGGGCTTTTTAGTATCGGCGATGGGTTTAGGCGCGATTGTTGGATCATTAATGATGGCAACCATGGGAGGGCTATTAAGCAAAGGTCTTTGGTTGATCGGTTCATGTTTAGTTTGGGGAGCGCTAACTGCTGCCTTTGGTTTGTCCGAGGCGCATGGCCTGATTTTTGTGCTGATTGCAGCCATCGGCTGGGTCAGCAGTTGGAACATGTCGCTCAATCGCGGTATGTTGCAAATGCAAGTCGATAATCAGATGCGCGGCAGAATCATGAGTATAGATATGATGTCCCACGGCTTGATGCCAATTGGTGTTTTTCCGATCAGCTTGGTTGCCGAGTATTATGGTGTTGGCAACGCATTGGTGGTGAGCGGCTTAGCCCTAGTGGTGTTGACGGTGTTGAGCGTGATCTTGATTCCATCCGTCCGTACCACCGACAGGGCTGTCGTTTAAGAGATTCCCCTAATGCTCTAATGGCCAATGCCTAAGTGATTCAGGGCCTGTTCTCGGAGGTGCCGTTTAAAGATCTTTCCCGAGGCGATGCGGGGCAGGTGCTCATCGGCAAAGTAAATGTGGGCCGGAATTTTAAATTTCGCTAGGTGTTCTCCCAGGAAGGATTGCAGCTCGGCCTCTCCCAGCGTTGTGTCTGCATAAACGGTTGCGCCAACGGCTTCACCGAGACGCTCGTCAGGTATGGCATAGACGCTGGCTTCGACGACCAAGGGGTGCTGTACGAGTGCGGCTTCAACTTCGCCGCAGCCGATGTTTTCGCCGCCGCGTATAATCAGGTCTTTGATGCGATCAACAATAAATAGAAATCCCTCTTCATCAAGGTAGGCCACATCGCCGGTTCGTAACCAGCCATCGACGAAGGTTTCTGCATTGGCTTCAGGTCTTTGCCAGTATCCGGGAATAACGGATACGCCTCTGATCAGCAGTTCCCCGGGCTCAAGGGGGTCTAAAGTTTGCCCCTGGGAGTCGACAATTTTCAAGTCGACCACTGCTGATGCACGACCTGAACTGGCGGGGCGTGTGAGATAGTCTGCGCCGCTGATGCCGGTGCCGATGGCATTGGTTTCTGTCATACCCCAACCTGTGTTGGGTAATGCTGTTTTGAAAGATTGCTCGATATCTTTGACTTGCTCGGGTGCTCTGGGTGCACCGCCGCCGCCTACGGTAAGCAGGGTGGACAGATCATGCCTACCCTGTTTAGCGGCTTCAACCAGATCTCCGGTCATCGCAGCTGGGGCAATAAAGGAAGAAATTTGTTCGGTATCAATTAGCTTTGCCGCGGCGTTAGGGTCCCATTTGTACATGGCTACCAGCTTGCGTTGCGTGCGATAGCTTGACAGATACACGGCATGAGAACCCGTTGCGTGAAATAAAGGCACTGCGAGCAGCGTGGCATTTTGATAGGACAATTCTGGTGCGCTCGTGCCGGTGCTGATCAGGCTGCTTTGACCGTCTAATTCCCATGAAAGTAGTGCGCTTATGATATTGCGGTGGGTGGCCATGGCGCCCTTTGGAAAGCCTGTTGAGCCTGATGTGTAAAACAAAGTGGCCACGTCCTCAGGGTGCACCTGTATTTGCGGCATATGTTGTTGATCGGGGTATTTGCTGATTACCTGTGTATATGGGGTGCCAAGCGTGTTGCTTGAATCGGCTCGAATACTAATGACGGCAACGTCTAGCTGATGAATGACCAGTTGCAGTCGATCTAACCGCTCTTGATCTGCGAGTATTAGTTTGGCGCCGCAGTCTTTGAGTCCGGTTTCAATTTCGTCGCTTTCCCACCACGCATTCATGGCTACGGCGACTGCACCGATAGAGGTGGCCGCGGTGAAACCGATAATCCATTCGGGGTAATTGCGCATTGAGAGCGCAACTCGGTCACCCTTTAGGATGCCGTAGTCCTGCATCATTGCGGTCGCCAGACGGCAAGCCAGTCGGTAAATGTCCTCAAACGTATAGCGTTCGTCTTGATAAACGATAAATGTATTGTCACTGACATTTTCGCCGATTAACTCACGTAGTGACTTCGGCGCATTCACAAAAACGCGGCAGGGAATATCGCGGATATTCATTGCCTTTAGTTCATAGGGTTGGCCTGGAGCGGTTAGGTGCTTTAGCGCATCGGATCGAGATAGTGTCATGGTTGGGGCTCGCTAGAGTCAATTTAAGCGCAGTTCAGGAAATCGATAAGACCGCAAAGGACGTTCATAAACCCTTGGTTCCAGCCGAATGACTGCAAGAATTAGTGTAACCTAATTGTTTTGGGCAAAGGAATCTGTCATGAAATGGGATTTAGTCATTCGTAATGCCAAAGTCTTTGATGGTGTAGCCGACAGTGGAAAAGCCATGGATGTGGCCGTGCGGGATGGGCGTATTGCCGCACTTGGTGAGGGTTTGCCCCAAGACGCGGCGACCGAAAATCATGATGCATCGGGGCAGTGGCTGGTTCCCGGGTTGTTGGATATTCACACACATGAAGACCTTGAGGTCGAATTAGATGCGGGCCTTCCCGAAGTTGTGCGGCATGGCACCACCAGCGTTGTGGTGGGCAATTGCAGCATCGGGCTGGCATTTGGGGCTCAGCGCACGAGTGTTCAAGACCCAATCGTGGATTGTTTTGCAAGAGTCGAAAATATTCCCAAGACGGTGTTGAATAAGACCGCCGAAAAAGCAACTTGGGATAACCCCAAAGACTATATGACACACTTGGACGAGTTGCCGTTATCGGCAAACGTCGCGCCGTTTATGCCGCATTCTATGTTGCGCATTGAGGTGATGGGATTACAAGACAGCATCACGCGAGATCCAACATCCGCCGAGTTGAAGACGATGGTCGGCATTCTTGAAGAGAGCATGCAGGAAGGTTATTTAGGGATGTCCACGGACAGTCTGCCGCTGCATTTTCTGGCGAATCAACCTAATGTAAAAAAACGTATACCGACACAATATGCGCCCTTTGCGGAGTACAAAGCACTTACGGATGTCTTGCGGCGACATAATCGAGTTTGGCAAATGACCCCTGCGACGGATGATGGCAGGCTAACGGTACAGATGTTTATGTTGTCCAGCGGCCGGTTGTATGGCCAGCCACTGAAGGTGACAGCGTTGGCGGCTTTGGACTCAGTCAACAACCGGTTAACTAAAATTCAGGCATTGTTTTTCGCCAATTTCCTCAATTCGAAAGTGATGCAGGGAGACTTCCGCATGCAGGCGCTGGCGGCACCTTTCCGGATTTATTCGCAGGGTGTGGTCAGTCCCTTAGCGGAAGCCAACCCGCAGATGCGTAGGTTGATCGAAACTGAACTTGAAGATGTTGCGGCGCGCCGCAAAATTCTCTCTGCCCCGGAGTTTATTGATGCGTTTGGAGCTATGTGGCATCGCGGTAAGAGCGGCTTCAACGTTGGTCATTTGCGTCGCAAGCTGCGCTTGGAAAAAGAATTTTTAACCCGTGATTTAAACGATATGGATATATACCGGGTGCCGGTAGTGGGTTGGGTTGGCAAGACCTTTCAGTTTGCTTATCAACGTTATCAATTTTGGTTGATGCAGCCTGATGCCATTGACGATCCGGAAGAGCAGCGCGTATTTAGCGCGCTGGGCAAGGAAATTCGTGATGATGCAGCGTTTTTCTTGGGTTTATTGCACCACTACGACCGTGATTTGTACTGGAGTTACGTGTCCGCTAACCAAGACCCAGAGGTGGTTAAAAAATTGCTGTTACATCCCAAACTGCTGCCTGGTTTTAACGACAGTGGTGCACACGTGACCAATATGGCGTTTTTTGATGGTAATCTGCGGGCGCTCCATCTTGCCCTGAAAGATGATGAAGCGACCTTCGCGCGGATGGTTGGGCGTTTGACCCGTGAACCTGCTGAGTTCTTTGGGCTAGACGTTGGGACTCTGAACCTTAACGCGCAAGCTGACTTTACCCTGCTCAACCCTCAGGCCCTGGCGGAATATGACGGTGAGGCGTCTATCGAATACATTTATCGTGAGATTTTTGATTGCCATCAATTGGTAAATCGCTCTGATGGTGTTGTTCAAGGGGTTTATGTTGGTGGCCAAAGGGTTTGGCAGCAGGACCGATTCACACCAATTCACGGGCGGCATCCGTTAGGACACGCGTTGCGTGTGGGCGCGCGCTAAACGCCCTTGGTGCATGATAGCAGTGCTGCCCAGACTAACCGCGCATGGGGTTTATGGGTGGCCAGTTTTCTTTGCTTGCCTGTATTTGCTCACCGATTTCAGCAACGCCCCATACACCGTCGGATAATGATTTTTTCGCAATCGGCGTCAGTTGCCACGACAGCAGCGATACGCTGTTGCCGCCGACGATAAACTGGCGTCCAGTAATATCTTTTGCCTCGTCAGTACATAGATAGACAATGGGCGGGGAAACCGCTTCTGGCGGAAAGCTGTCCTGAATTTTTTCGGGCAAAATATCGGTGGTCATTCGCGAGGTGGCGGTGGGTGCCAGTACGTTTACGGTGATGCCGTATTTTAAACCCTCAAGCCACAGGCAGCGCATGAAACCGGCAATGCCCGCCTTGGCGGCACCGTAGTTGGTTTGCCCAAAGTTACCCAATAAACCGGAGGTTGAGCTGGTCATGATGATCCGGCCACCGGAGCCCTGTTCCAGCATGTGATCATATGCGACCTTGGTTGTGAGGTAGGTGCCTTTCAGATGAACCTCAATTACCGCGTCCCACATGCTGTCACTCATATTTTTGAATGACTTATCCCTTAAAATACCCGCATTCGCGATGAGAATGTCCAGCTTGCCAAAATGATCGACTGCTGTTTTGATCATCGCTTGCGCGTCTTCCCGGCTTGCGACGGAGCCGTAGTCGGCGACGGCTTGCCCGCCGGAGGCTTTGATCTCATTGACCACGTTATCGGCCATCGAAGTGCCGGTGCCGGTGCCATCGCGCGCGCCGCCTAGGTCGTTAACCACAACTTTAGCGCCCTCATGTGCCAGCAATAAGGCATGTGCCCTGCCCAGACCGCCGCCGGCGCCGGTCACTAATGCTACTTTACCTTCAAGCATGCCCATGGTGGCCTCTCCTGTATTTAGTCGCGTCATTATGTTTATTCATCTGATTAAGGTATTTTACGTGGATAATTTTGATAAAAGTACTGGGGCGTAAAAAGATATGGATAAATTGCTCGATTTCACGGGCCGGGTGGCGCTTGTGACAGGCGGTAGCCGGGGTTTGGGTCGTCAAATGGCCTTAGCGTTGGCTGAGCGAGGGGCAAATGTGGTGGTAACGAGTCGCAAGGCTGAGGCTTGTGCAGAGGTTGCTGCAGAGATCGAGGCTATGGGTCGACAGGCCATGGCCTATGGCTGCCACGTGGGTCATTGGGATGAAATTGATGGACTGGTTGAGGCGGCTTACAGCCGATTCGGCCGCATTGATGTGCTGATTAACAACGCAGGAATGTCGCCTCTGTATCCCAAGCTAACGGATATCTCTGAAGCGCTGTTTGACAAGGTGATGGGCGTTAACTTGAAGGGTCCTTTTCGGCTCATGGCCGTTGTCGGCGAGCGTATGGCTGCGGGGCAAGGCGGTAGCATAATCAATATCTCTAGTACCGCTTCGTTGAACCCGTCGCCGACCTCTGAACCTTATGGCGCTGCCAAAGCCGGTCTAAATGCGTTAACTCGGTCATTTGCTTTTGCTTATGGTCCTAATGTGCGGGTGAACTGTATTGTCGCCGGACCTTTCCTGACGGATATTTCGAAGGCTTGGGATATGGCTGCATTTGAAGCTAATGCAAAAGCTAATTTAGCGGTAGAGCGTGGTGGAGAGCCTGAAGAGATAGTGGGCGCAGCGCTCTATCTTGCCAGTGACTCGAGTAAATTTACGACGGGAACAACCATTCGAGTGGACGGCGGCACGCGTTAGCCGGCACAAGCGTTGAATCTGCCGAGTCTTGTGTTAGCAGGGCCATTGGCTGTTCACTGCCTGCATGAACCGCTCTCCCACTTTTTTGCCATAGAGTGTTTGTAGCGTCCCCAGCCCCCCGGGATTGGCGATATTGACTTCCATCAAATAACCTCCGACGGTATCGATGGCGGCAAACCCAATGCCGGCGATGGCCAAATCTTGTTTGACAGTTTCGACTAACGCGCGCTCTGTGGGGTCTAATTGAGTTTGGCTGGGTACCGCATGTGCGGCCAGATTAGCGTGAAAACTCGCGCTAGGGGTGCGCAGATAACTCCCAATGATCTGATTGGCACAAATTAGCGTCCGCGTCTCTCCGGCTGTGATTTCTTCAATGTAGCGCTGGAGCATCCAGTAACCGGAACTATCGCCACCCAGGGTTTCGCGGATGGATTGAGCGCTGTAGATGCGCTGTACTGCGCGCCCGAAGCTGCCGGCTACGGGTTTTAGGATCCACTGTCCGCCAAGCTGCTCGAAAGCTGAGATAAGTGGTTCGGCGCTTGCGGCCACAAAACTGACGGGCATGTAGTTATGCCAAGCCAGTTTTCCGTGTTGGGACACATAAGTGCGCGGGTTGCTGAGCAAACGGGGAGGATTTATTTGCTCCAGTAAATTGACGCGATCAAGGAACGAGCGTTGCGGACCCAAGCCGATTGGCCAGATGAGAGCGTAATCATCAGCGGGTCGGTCTGCGCAGTAAACTCGATCGCGTTGCCAGGTCAATTCTTCGTGTTTGCAGATGGAGACCTGCCAGCCGTGTTGCTCAAACAATTCAGGCAAACGGGCTGCATTGTCGTCCTGATGGCCCCCGGGTGTAATGAGAAACAGAACGTTCTTCACCTTATTGTATTGTCCGCAGCGGCTTTGACAGATTCGCCTTTTGATTTAAATCTAACTAAGATTTGGTTTTCCTCGACGCAAATAGGCGCAGCTTTTGAGTTCTTTTACATTGCCAGATTACACCTTGTCTGAACAACAAGTTCCACAGTTTCAATGCGCGGTCCTTCCACAGTCTGAAAAAGAGGCTTTAAAAGCACAAATTGCGCAGCGTTTGGATGCGCTAGGCGCTGTTTTGATCGCCCATTATTATGTTGATGGAGAGGTTCAGGATCTGGCGGAAGCCACCGGTGGCTTTGTTTCGGATTCATTAGAGATGGCGCGCTTTGGGCGTGATCACGCGGCCGATACGGTCATTGTCGCGGGCGTCAGGTTTATGGGCGAAACGGCGAAAATTCTGTCGCCGGCGAAACGCGTATTTATGCCGACGCTGGAGGCTGAGTGTTCGCTTGATTTGGGTTGTCCGCCCGATGAGTTTGCTGCATTTAGGGCGGCTCATCCTGATCGCACAGTGGTGGTGTATGCCAACACCTCTGCTGAAGTTAAGGCGCAGTCCGATTGGGTGGTGACCAGCAGTTGTGCGCTAGAGATTGTTGCGCACCTGCGTGATCAGGGCGAAAAGATATTGTGGGCGCCGGACAAACATTTAGGCCGTTATATTCAAACTCAGACAAACGCTGACATGCTGATTTGGAGTGGAGCATGCGTTGTGCATGACGAATTTAAGCTCAAGGCTCTGCTCGATTTGAAGAAAGTTTACCCTGCCGCCGCGGTGCTGGTACATCCGGAATCTCCTGCGGCTGTGACCGGTATTGCCGATGCCGTGGGTTCAACGAGTGCGATCATAAAGGCCGCATCACAGATGCCGAACGACACTTTTATTGTGGCCACTGATAAAGGCATATTTCACAAGTTAAAACAGCTCAATCCGAGCAAGCGATTCATTGAAGCGCCCACTGCCGGAGACGGAGCCACCTGTCGTAGCTGTGCTCATTGTCCTTGGATGGCCATGAATGAGTTGCAAACACTTGACCGGCTGCTGCGTGATGAAACATATCGCGCGGGCTGCGAAATCCACGTGGGTGATGACATTGGTGAGCGTGCGAAAATCCCCTTGGATCGAATGCTCGCATTTCAGCGAGGAGTTTAAGGGCAGGATTTGCGGTCAGCTCTGTTGTTCAACTCGAATGGCGGTGCGCAGGTCTTGAATACGTTGGCGTAACTTAACTTCTAGCTGGGGGTTGGTCCGTCGCAGCAAGCGCTGCGCGTATTCAAGATGCTGAATAGAGCGATGGTAAGCGCCGTGTAGATAGAAATAATCCGCCCGGGCCAAGTGCACGCCTGAAATGTTGCCGGCCAAGCCGGCGGTCTCGGCGAGTGTGTACCACACGTCAACGTCCCTGGGTTGTATTTGCGACTGTCGCAGCAGTATTTTTTCTGCTTCGAGGTGTTGTCCATCCGCGTTGAGTGCATTGACATAGAGACTTGTCAGAGGCGGGTTGTCGGGGTTCAACTGAAGTTGTGCAGACAACATTTTTTTTGCTTGCTCGGTTCGCCCGGCGGCGATCAGCAGTTCTGCGTAGGCGGCGTTGTACAGAATGTTTTGGTTGTTGATATTCAGTAACGTCTCCGCCTGCGTAAGAGCGGCTTCGTGTTGCCCCCTTTTACTCAGGGAAAGGGCTAATCCGTAGCTTGCAGCAGGATCCTTTGGTCGCTCGCGCAATTGGGCTCTGTAACCGTCCGCGCCCTGAGCATGGTTTTTCTGAAAATGAACCTGGGTTCTGACGCGAATGAGTTGGTATTCGATTGACGTTTTGGTGGTGCGGTCCTGATAACGCATGGCTTGCGTGCGGGCATCAGCGATGCGAGTTTCAGACAAAGGGTGGGTTAGCAAAAACTCCGGTGGTTTGCGTGTGAATTGGTATGCTTGCTGCATGCGACCAAACATCCGGGAGGTTGCGTTGGGGTCTTTGCCTGCACGGATCAGTGTGTTCATGCCAATTCGATCGGCTTCTTGCTCGCGGTCGCGACTGAACCGCATTTGATTCGCTTGTGCTGCAGCTTGAGCGCCGCTGACGGCGGCTATCATCGCATCTCCACCGCCCGCGGCGCCGAGAATCAGGGCAGCAATCAAACTCGCCAGTGTGGGTAATGTATTAGAACGTTGTTCCGCAACTCCTCGGGCGAAATGTCTTTGGCTTAAGTGTGCCAGTTCGTGAGCCATCACCGACGAATACTCATCGACGTCCTCTGCGGCAAGAATCAAGCCGAGGTTGATGCCTAGTACGCCGCCTGGTGCTGCAAAGGCATTGATTTGTGGATTATCTATAATGACCACGCTGAGAATGGGTTCGCGTAAATCAGAATATTGCGCCAATTCGCGGATTTGTTGGGCAACGTAGTACTTCATTAATGGGTCGTCTACGGTGGGTAAATTTGCATTTAATTGCTTGAGAAAAGAAGCCCCAATTTGTTTTTCCAGTTGCGGTGAAATTATGGAAGATGAAGCATCACCCAGGCTGGGTAGTCGGTCTGGATCAGCTCGTACCTCAAGCGCGTAGCTGCATAAGCACAGTAGCCACACAATTGGCCCGGCGAGGGTTGCTGTGAGATGTTCAGATGACGTGAACATAGTTCTGTATAATTGGCTGGTCATACATCATGATTGCAGGTTGTTAAGCACTTAGAGCGTTTATGGAAAAAGAAGTTCGTATTCTCGACGTAATTGGCTTGGATTGTCCAATGCCGTTGCTAAAAGCGAAAAAAGAGTTGAACGGCATGGCACCTGCAGAGCGGGTAAAGGTGCTGGCCACAGATCCCGGGTCGGTTAGGGATTTTGACGTGTTTACCCGGCAAAGTGGTCATATGTTGATTGAGTCTGGTGAAGATAATGGGACCTATTTTTACGTGATACAGAAAAAGTTGTGAAGTTTTTAGAAGTCATAGGCGCATGGGTAAACGAACACTTTTCTAACGAAGAGGCCATTTATCTGGTTGCGCTGATGGTAGGGTCGGTGGTTTTCTTTGCCACCTTGGGCAGCTATCTCGCGCCTGTATTTGCCGGATTGGTTGTTGCCTTTCTGCTGCAGGGATCTGTGAATTTCCTCATGCGGCGGCAAATTCCTCGAATACTTGCAGTTTGTCTGTCCTTCTTTTTGTTTGCGGGCGGCATATTTGCTTTTTTGATCATTATTGTGCCGCTGGTGTGGCAGCAGATGCAGAGTTTGTTTGCGCTTTTCCCAACTGCAGTTGAACTGTTACGTGACGGTTTGGCTTCATTTGCGGCGCAGTATCCAGAGTACGCAACGCCTGAACAGGTGTCGAAGTTGTTGGATCAAGGGGCTGCTGAATTAGGTGGTCTGAGTAAGACGATATTTCAGACAGCTTTCACGCAGGTTTTTTCGCTCTTGAGTTTGGTGATTTATCTTGTGTTGGTGCCTATCTCGGTTTTCTTTTTTCTCAAGGACAAGGATCAGCTGTTGGCATGGGTGCGTTCTCTGTTGCCATATAATCGGCCGTTGTTGAATGCCGTGGGAGAGGAGATGAATGACCAGCTCGGCAACTATGTGCGCGGTAAATTCATTGAAATCCTAATCGTCGGGGTCGCGACGTACGTGAGTTTTACGGTGCTGGGCCTGAACTACGCCGCTTTATTTGGAGTTTTGGTTGGGCTTTCTGTCTTGATCCCATTTGTTGGTGCTGCTTTGGTGACGCTGCCTGTTTTTGTGGTTGCGGTGATTCAGTTTGGATGGACCTGGGATTTGGGTATCGTGATGATTGTGTATGGTGTGATTCAGTTTTTGGACGGTAATGTTTTAGTCCCGTTGCTGTTCTCTGAAGTGGTTGACTTGCATCCGATCACCATTATTGTCGCGGTGTTGGCCTTCGGCGGAGTTTGGGGTGTTGCCGGTGTGTTCTTTGCCATACCCCTGGCGACTTTGATAAAGGCGATCTACAAAGCGTGGCCTCATCATGCCGGTGAATCTTTGAAATCAGAGCAGGTTTAATCGAGCTTGTTGTTGGCCGCTTGCCTGCGTACCATTTGGGTTTGGACATCATAGAGCAAAGGCTTATGCCATGTTAAAGGGGAGCATCGTTGCTCTCGTCACGCCAATGACAGCCACCGGTGAGATACAGTGGGTGGAGTTGGAACGTTTGATCGAGTGGCATATAGAAGCAGGTACTCACGGTATTGTGCCCATGGGTACCACCGGAGAATCTGCTACGCTGGATACGATTGAGCATTTGCAAGTGATCAAAGCTACGGTCGACCAAGTCGCTGGACGTATACCGGTGATTGCAGGTACTGGTAGCAATTCTACGGCCGAGGCGATTCATCAGACGCAAGAAGCGCAGAATGCAGGCGTGGATGCCTGCTTATTGGTTACGCCTTACTACAACAAGCCCACTCAGCAAGGGTTAGTTGCCCACTATACGGCAATTGCCAACGCGACTGACGTTCCATTGGTCTTGTACAATGTTCCGCCCCGAACGGCATGTGATTTGCAGGCAGAGACCGTTGCTCGATTGAGCCGCCTGAAAAATATTATTGGCATAAAGGAAGCTTGCGGGGATGCAGCTCGGGCGGGTCAGATATGTGCCATGGTTGATTCAGATTTTGTGATTTTATCCGGTGAAGACGCGCAGACCTTGGAAATGCTTGATCTGGGAGCGGTGGGTACAATCTCGGTGACCGCCAATGTGGCACCTGCACTGATGGCGCAGTTTTTGGACAGTTTCTTGAGCGGCGATCGTGCTGAAGCCGTTCGACTGAATGGGAAGCTTAAGCCGCTGCATGATATTTTGTTTGTTGAACCGAATCCCACGCCTGCTAAATGGGCCTTGCACGCGATGGGTAAAATTGGCTCGGGCATACGTTTACCGCTACTGCCGTTGTCGGAAGCTCACCGTCCGCAGGTGCAGGCTCATCTGGCTGATTTGGGGATTTTATAGTGCGATATTGGCTTTTAGGTACAGTGATTTTGAGCTTGGGCGCCTGCAGTTGGATGCGACCCGGGGATGAAGGCATTTTTTTGAATCCAAACGATGATTATTTGGAGTCGGACCGACACAATAAGTTGGTGGTGCCCGAAGATCTGCGTACGTTAGAAAATACAGACCCCTTTCCGATCCCATCGGTTTCGCAGCCGCCGAATCCGACGTACTATGCCGACCGGCCGCCTTTGCCCGATGCGATTTATGCCAACGACAATCGCGATGAGGTGAGAATTCAAACGTTGGGTGATCGGCAATGGTTGGTAATACCCGAGCCACCCACCACAGCATGGCCTAAGCTCAAACAATTTCTGGCTGAAAACGCCGTGCCAATTGTTTACGACGCGCCCCAGTCGGGCCGTCTGAACACGGGTTGGCTGAAAATTGAAAATGTAGCGTATCGAGATGTTATCCGGACAATGCTCAAGGACGCAAAGTCATCAGACCCGTTGCTCACTGGCCAGGACAGATTTTTAATCAAGGTAGAGCAGGGCCTGCGCCCCGAAACCACAGAAATACATGTGCGTCATGAAAATGACAGCATATCACTGCCGGTCAGAGATGAAGTCATTGTGATAGACGGCTTGAATTCTCATATGGATTTAGCCGAAAGTGACTTGCTGCGGGAGGTGGGTGCCTATATCGCAGCGAAAGTGTCCGAGCAGACGGTGTCTAAAGTGGCTCTGCAAATAGGCAGTGAAAAGAAGGCGGAACTCGAGCGCGATGAAGATGGCTTTCCGGTGCTGTATTTTTACCTGGACTATGAGCGTGCCTGGGCGACCATGGGGCAAGCATTAGAAAATGCCAGCGTCGATATTATTAATTTGGATCGTGAGACCGGCCGATTTATGGTGGATGTCCCACAAAGTATTTTTACGGGTGAAGAGGGCGGAGGCTTTTTTTGCCGGCTGACCTTTTCCTGTCAGAGTGACAAACCGGTGAGTGTGCAGCTGCGCATGTTGGGATCTCAGCAGAAATATGATCTGCGTGTCTGGCAAGCCGATGGTGAAGCGCTACTAGATGCGGATGTGGCGCAACAAATTCTGGTGTTGTTGCGAGAATTTGCAGCCTGATGGGGTTTGCGTCGTTGGGCAGTGGCTCGCGGGGCAACGGGACTCTCGTCTCGCTCGGCGGCAAGATACTGTTGGTTGACTGCGGTTTTACGTTAAAACAAACCGAACGACGCTTGGCCCGTCTGGGTCTCAGTGGCGGCGATCTGGATGCTGTCCTGATCAGCCATGAACATTCCGATCACATTAGCGGCGTAGCAGCCTTGGCGCATAAGTACGCGATACCTGTGCATGCGTCCTATGGCACTCTCAAGCGTGATCTGCGCGGTGCAACGTGTATTCCGTTCGATGGGGACAGTGCTTTTGACTTTGACGGTGTGTCGGTGAACCCTGTCTGTGTTCCGCATGATGCCCGCGAGCCGACCCAATTTGTTTTGAGTGACGGCGTTGAGACAATTGGAATACTCTCTGATCTGGGCTGTGTGACCAATCATGTGGTGCAGCAATACAGTTGTTGTACCCATTTACTTGTAGAGGCCAACCATGACCTTAATTTGCTCTCGCAGGGTAGCTATCCACCGCAGCTTAAGCGTCGCGTGGCCGCTGATTATGGGCATCTGAACAATCAGCAAGCGTTTGAGTTGGTGTCTCGTTTGGCGCATGCCGATCTAAAAGTTGTGGTCGGTCATATTAGCGAACAAAACAATTGTTTGAATTTGTTGGAGCGGCTTTTTTTGCCGCTGCACAATAGTCTGGCCAGTCTGAATTACGCAACCCAGGCCGATGGTTTCGGCTGGATTGGCGCTCAGCCGCTGAAACGACAAATGTCCTTTGCTTGAGTTGAAGGACCATATTCCCTTGTTTTAATTACGAGTTATTATAATTTTATGCACGATATGCCACTAAATATTACGCCGGAGAATTTTCAGACAGAGGTCATTGAACGATCAAACGCAGTGCCTGTATTTGTTCTGTTTTGGGCAGAGCAGGTCCCTCCTTCTGTAGCCACAAAGCAAACACTCGAAACATTGGTGGCGCAGGCCAGCGGAAAGGTTGTGCTTGCGTTGTCGGATGTTGCGCAAGATCAGACGCTGGCTCAGCACTTGCGTGTTCAGGGGCTACCCTGCATCCGTATTGTTCAGCAGGGTAAAATTGTGGATCAGTTAGACGGCCCTGCGGATGAGGCGCAGCTGCGCACATTGGTAGATACCTTTACCCAGTCGCCTACCGACATGATCAAAGCCCAATTGACCCAAATAATTGCGGCCGGTGATTACGATACGGCGGTCGGCTTGCTTCAACAGGCGGTCAATGATGAGCCCACCAATTTGGGCTTTCGGGTTGAGCTTGCTGATGTCTTGGCGCTTAAAGGTGATATTGATGACGCAAGAACGGTATTAGCGTCAATTCCTGATGACACTGAGGAGCGCGATCGTCCGCAACATCGACTGGAGTTTATCGAAGAAGCTGCAGGCTTCGAAGATATTGCTGAACTGCAGGGTGCATTGGCGAGCGATGGGGAAAATCTTGAGTTGAAATATCGACTCAGCGTGCAATCAGTGGTCGCCCAAGAGTATGTCGCTGGTTTGGAATTGGCGATGGAGATTCTGCGTGCTGATCGAGAATTTCGTGATGATATTGGCCGGTTGACCATGATCCGAGCCTTTCCTTTGTTAGGAAAAGGCAGTGAAATTGCGACAAAATATCGACGAAAGATGTTCAATTTTATGCATTAGCAGTCTTGCATTGCGGGCTCGCGAGCGTCAGATTTAGCCGGGATAATGGCCGATTTGTCATTTTATTTTTAGAAAGGCCAACCTGACTTGCGCTTGGCCGTTAGTAGGTACTAACAGAGTTGTCGGCACGTTTATGCACAAGCTTGACGTGATTCGCTGCTGACGGCATTTGCCTCTCATTTCTAACTCCACGTCTTACTGATTTAATGTAAGTTGCTGATAAACATAGATAAATTAGTTTTGCTAGGTAAATTTTTTCGTTTACGCAGTCTCAAGGCCTGGATTAGTTCGGTTTGTGTACAAAGTTATCCTCAAAGTTATCCACAAGAAGATAAGATTGAGGCGAGGATGAGGATGCTTTTAAATGGGCCGTTATTACCGCCGTTGGAGTTTAGACATGTCTGTACATGAACCACCGTCAATTTCTGCAAAACTTACTGAATATAAGGCGAAGGGAGTTACAAAGATAAAATTAGGTTTGACCGATATCGATGGCGTGATTCGAGGCAAGTACGTGAGCCTCGAGAAATTTACGGGCTTGTTGGAAAAACAAGGCGGTTTTTGTGATTGTGTATTTGGTTGGGATGTCAACGATCAACTCTACGATACCAGCGGTTACACGGGATGGCAGACGGGTTTTCCCGACACCGGTTATCAGTTAGTGGCGGATACTGAGCGTTGGTTGGAGGATGAAAATTGTCCTTACTTCATTGCACAATTTGCTCAGGGTGAGGATGCTCATCCCCTGTGTCCGCGGACACGATTGAAGCAAATACTGGAAAAATATGCTGAACGAGGGCTCACCGTAAGATCTGGTTTTGAGTATGAATTCTCCGTCTTTGAGGAATCGCCCCACTCGATACGCGATAAGGGTTACCGCGGGATGAAGTCCATCACCCCAGGTAATTTCGGTTATTCGGTGTTACGCACATCGGTTGAATCAGACGTTTTTGGTGGGCTGATGGCCTATGCCCAATCGATTGATTGTGATCTTGAAGCGATTCACTGCGAAACCGGTCCCGGTGCATGGGAAGCCGCTTTGCGTTCAGAGGTTGGTTTGGAAGCCGCAGACCGTGCAGCGCTGTTTAAAACGTTTGCCAAAGTATTTTTGCAAAAACAAGGTCTGATGGGCACTTTCATGGCGAAATGGTCCATGGATTACCCAGGCCAAGGTGGCCACTTCCATTTTAGCGTGGCAGATCTGCAGGGCGTTAACCAATTTTATGATGAACAGGATCCGCGCGGCGTGTCAGCACTGCAGCGACATGCGGTGGGTGGTTTGCAACGATATTTGCCTGAACTACTGGCGCTGCTTGCGCCGACGATCAATAGTTACACGCGGCTGGTCAAGGGGGCTTGGGCGCCTACCGCGGCAACTTGGGGTATAGAAAACCGCACTGTGGGCATTCGCATTGTTCCCGGTGGTGCATCAGCTCAGAGAATTGAATGTAGAATCAGTGGTGCGGATGCCAACCCCTACTTGGTCGCTGCAGCGGTTTGTGCTGCGGTGCTTAGGGGGATAGAAGAGGCGTTGGAGCCAACATCCCCAATTGAAGGTAATGCTTATGAGCAACAAGACGCTTTACCGCTCGAGCAGCAGTTGCCGATTAATCTGCGTCAAGCCGCTGAGCGCTTGGCAAGCTCAACGTTGGCCATTGAAAGTTTTGGTGCGCCTTTCACGTCACATTTTGTGCAGTCCAGGTTGTTTGAATGCGCCGAATATGAGCGCAATCTAAACAGTTGGCAGTTAGAACGTTATTTCGAAATCATTTAGTTCGATTCAGAGGCTTTCAAAAAATGACACTGCATATTGGTATTTTGCAGACGGACCATGTTCTAGATGAGCTTCAAGCCACTCATGGTGATTATCCATCGATGTTTCGTGTAATGTTTGACGAGGCCGCGTCAGATGTCACTTATACCAACTACGACGTCGTGGCCGGCGGTATGCCCGCCAATGTCGTTTGCGATGCCTACGTGATCACGGGGAGTCGGCACAGCGTATATGATCCACTGCCGTGGATCGGTTCGTTGGTAAAATTCATCAGTCAGGCGCTGGACGCGGGTCGTAAAGTGGTTGGGGTGTGTTTTGGTCATCAGCTTATGGCGCATTATTTTGGCGGGCGCGTTGCACCTGCAGCGTCAGGATGGGCGGTTGGTGTTCACCGCAGCCAATGGATAGGCTCGTCAAGGGGGTGGTTGGATAGGCCACAGGGTCAATCGGATCAGGCGCCGTCATTGGCACTGTTATCGAGCCACAAAGACCAAGTTCAAGAATTACCAGATGATGCAGTGCTCTATCTTACGAATCAATTGTGTCCCATTGCAGGATTCACGATCGGTGATCAAGTGATCACGGTTCAGGGTCACCCTGAGTTTCGCAAAAATTATGCCCGTGACTTGTTGAACTTGCGGCGAGAAATGTTGGGTGATTCGCTGGTTTCGGCTGGGTTGAAAAGTTTGCAGGTGGCCACAGATGAAGTGTCGATGGCACGTTGTTTTGTGAATTTTTTGCGCGCATCAAAGCTATGATGGGCGAGTTTGTCGACGCCGTTGATGAATTTCTCGAGTCGGGGAGTGGTGGGGTATGTTGAGGGTTAAATGGTGTGCTGTGCTGTGTTTAATACTGTTCAGTTCAGGCTGCAGCGTTAAATTTGCATACAACAATGTTGACCGACTTGTGCGTTGGCAGGTCAACGAATACCTAACATTAGACGCTGCGCAAAAAGAATTTTTGCAGCAGGAAGTAAAGATTCTGATGGCTTGGCATCGCCGGGAGCATTTACCCCTTTACGCAAATTATTTGGGTGAATTGTCGTTGACAATGACTGACGGGGTATCTGAAAGCCAAATCGCAGCGATGTTCGATCAATTTATTGTTTGGGGTGAAGACATTCAAATGCGGGTCATGCCACCAACGATTACGTTAATGACTATGCTGAGCGATGAGCAACTGCGAGCACTCCCGGAAAAACTGGAAGAAGATAATCGCGATTTAGAAAAAGATGAGCTTGATACCCCGCTCGCTAAAATACAGGCCAATTGGGCTAAAGATTTTGAGGAGGTCATGGAGCGTTTTACCGGCCGCCTGCAGCGCGAGCAGACTGCCTACCTGCGGAAGCGCGCGGCTGCATATCAGCCTGAAAGGGTTCTGTGGGCAGATTACCGGCGCCGCTGGCAAGCAGATATGTTGGCATTATTGGAGCGTCGATATGAAGGTGAGGCGTTTGCCGCGGAATTTACTGCGTTGGCTTTGGCATCGGAGGATTATTATGGAGAGGCGTATTCAACGGTGAGCGAGCAGAATATTTTGTTGAGTAGAGAAATAGCCGCGCACCTTTTTTCGACGTTGACTGAGAAGCAAAGCAAACGGTTGCGCGAATCGTTGGAGAATTTGTCCGAAGATTTTTCTGAATTGGCTCGTCAGTCCTCGTAATTTTTGGCTTTGCGGCGAACAGGCCGATTCGAGCGCCTGCAATAATGTTTGCGCAGGGGGCGCGGTCATAATCAAGGCCTTTGTGGGATGGCTAATGATAGGCTCGGTTGTTGATGTGTGCGCTGTCGCCACGTGCAGGACTACATTGCGTCGGCGTTCGTAGTCTGATCGTTTATGGCCAACGCGTACATTTTGCCGGATTGGGTGTAGCATTAAGGCGTGTCAATAGAAACTGCAAGCCAATGGAGCATGAATCAATGCTAGATGATCAGCCTGCCGGTCCCCTTTCAGGGATTCGAGTCTTAGATTTAACCTCCATGATTTCTGGGCCCGTTGCGACCATGATGCTGGCAGATCAAGGCGCCGATGTGATCAAAGTGGAAGCGCTTAGCGGAGATTTGGTGCGCGGTGCGGGACCCAATCGAAGTGGAATTACGGCAACTTTTCTATCCTCGAATCGCTCCAAGCGCAGTCTTTCTCTAGATTTGAAAAGCGATGCCGGCAGCAAAATACTTCGAGATTTGATACCGACCGCTGATGTCTTTGTGCAGAATTTTAGACCCGGCACGATCGAGCGTATGGGGTTTGGTGAAGATCAGGTGCGGGCGCTAAACAATGCGATGATTTATGTCTCGATCAGCGGTTTTGGTGAGCAGGGCCCCTATGCGCACCAGCGTGTTTATGACCCTGTGATTCAAGCACTGAGCGGGCTTGCAGCGATTCAAGCCGACGGGGTTACGGGTAGGCCTAAAATGATTCGAACCATCATTCCTGACAAGACCACCGCTTTGACCGCAGCGCAAGCAATCACCGCCGCGTTGTTTGCTCGCGAGCGAACCGGTGAAGGCCAGCATGTTCGTTTAGCGATGTTGGATACGATGTTGGCCTACTTATGGCCAGAAGGTATGGCGGGATTTACTCTGATTGGCCGTGAAGTGAAGGCGGCGCGTGCGCAGCTTTCGCCCGATTTGATATTTGCCACAACCGATGGATATATCACTGCAGGGGCGATTTCTGATAAAGAATGGCGCGGCATGTGTCGAGCGCTAGACCGGGAATCTTGGCTCACCGATGCCCGGTTTAAGACGTTAAACGATCGAGCTGTGAATGTAACTGAGCGGCTAGAGTTGACTGCCGAAGTCATTGCCGGACAATCTAGTGAATATTGGTTGGCTCGATTCGATCGGGAAGGTGTGCCCAGCGCGCCGGTATTAGATCGGGAAGGGGTTCTTGAGCACGAGCAGATTATCGCAAATCAAATTATCGGAGAATATGAACACCCGGTGGCGGGAAAGACGCGGCAACCCCGTCCCGCAGCCTTGTTTGACAAGACCCCGGCTTATATTCGTCGGCATGCGCCAAGTCTAGGAGAACATTCTGAGGAGATTTTGACTGAGCTGGGCTATGACGCTGAACAGGTGGGCGCGCTTTTGGCCAGCGGTGTCATCAGATCCGTTTGAAGGTACCCGAAATGCGCGCGGTTGAGTACTGTTGTTTGGATCAAGACTGCTGGGTTTTGAGTGCCCGCCGTTCTGCTGCACCGCCAATGCGAATAAAAAATGGGCCTATGCAGGCAAGTGCGATGAGTCCGGCGAGAATATAAAAAGCATCGTTATAGCTGCCGGTTGCATCATAGATAAAGCCCGCAATCGGAGAGGCTAATAGAACAAAAGGCAACTCAACCCTGCGTAAAACGCCAGATGCCAATGCAAAGGAAGTGCTACCTATGCTAGTGGATAGAGCAAATGAGCGTAGCGGGGACATCCCTGAATAGCCGAAGCCGTAGACGGATGCGGCGACGATGCACGCCCAGAAGCTCTCCGCTTGGGTGAACAGCAGCAGCGAGATTGCCTGGCTGATTAACGCTAACCAGACCGTAATTCGAGCGCCAAAAAAATCTGCCAGAAATCCCACCAGTGGTTTACCCAAGGCCGCAAATAGTGCGGTAACCGAGAGTACCAGTGCCGCTTTTTTGCTGGATAGTCCAAGATCCAGAAGATGTCCAAAAAGGTGCATCATGACGGCGGTGAACACACAGACCATGGCCCCAAAAATTAGCCCAATACTCCAAAATGCTGGACTACGCAGCAGCATTTTTGTGGTCCAAACGGTGGTGTCTTGGGGAAGGCTCGGCTCATCTTCAGGGTGGTTAGAGAGGTATCGGTGGCCATCACGTACCTCGCCAATATCTTCGGGCCGGTCGCGAAAGAACAGGTATACAACCGGAAGCAGCGCGATCAGGGTGATTGCTGCGAACGCGGTGTAGCCGGTTCGCCAACCATAATTGTCTACCAGTGCTGTAACGAGAGGGGGCATCATGATACCCGCCATCGAAGCGCCCATAACCGCGAAGGCAATTGCCCGTCCCCGCCATCGATCAAACCAGAATATGATCGAGCGATGCCAAGCCATGCCACTCATACAGCTCATGCCGACGCCAAATCCGATGCTCACGATCAGATAGAATTGCCAGATGGTCTGCGTGTTGGCGAGCAGGAGATAAGACAAGGCAACCACAATAATGCCGAGCAGAATAACCCGCTTGGGTGATTTTGTGTCGAGGATATGCCCTAAATAAGGTGCGATAATCGCACCAACAACGGCGGCACCTGAAAAACCAAGGGAAATTTGCATGCGGCTTCCTTGGGCCAGTTCCTCGGCTAAAGAGGGTAAAAATACGCCGCGAGAATAAGAGAAAAAGCCGGTGCCGAGAAAGCCAAGCAGCATGCAGATCGCCACGATGGTCCATCCGTAAAACAGCGGGTGATCTGGCTTAGATGGAGAGTTCAGTGGGGTTGGCCGCTATGAAAGTAAACGGCACTGGGCACGCTGACTGATAAAGCAGGCTGTGCCAGAGGCCGGTTGGCATTCATCTACTGTATCCCTGCATTGGATTGTTCATGCTGATTCCATTGCTCGGGATTGCTGCCGTACTCGATCATGACGTGTTTTTGAAAGGCAGGTCTTTGAGTTAACCGTAGATACCATGCCTGAAGATGAGTTAACTCGGGTCGTGCGATAGGCAAAGTCATATAACGATACATGATTGCACCATTAACGATGTCTGCGCTCGTCAATTGATCCCCGCAGATGAACGTTTTGTTTTCGAGCTGATGGTCAAGTTGCTGAAACAGACGGGCGCAGTCCTGTGTTAGTTTTTCGATCTTTTGCGGTGTTCCGGGCCAACCTCGAACCAGAATCATAAATAGAGGGAAAAAGATTTGGGTGATGTCGCTGCGATGCCATTCCATCCACATATCTGCCGTAGTCCGTGTGGCAATATCGTCTGGCCACAAGTTACCTTGGCCGTAAGTGCTCGCCAGATAACGCACACAAGCCCCGGATTCCCACACCACAAGATCATTGTCATTGAGGGTTGGAACAATCTTGTTGGGATTTGGGTAATCATCCGGAAAACCAAAGGAGCCGCCGACGTCCTGTCGAACATAGGGCAGGCCTAGTTCACCAATGGCCCACAAGACTTTCTGCACGTTTGCGGAATTTCTGCGCCCCAAGACAGTAATCATAAGTAGCTCCATTGGATATTTGGTTATGGTAGCCGTTCAACTCATTGAAAGCAGCAATTAAACGGGCGCCAACCCTGGCTCCGGTGTGGGCTGTATTGATTTCGGTTGGGTCGCCGGTATGCTAAATCGGATGATTTATACCTTTTTTATTTCATTCAGCCTTTCTTGGTTGATAGTACAGACGCATCAATCTGGGGCTTTCACTGTAGTGCCTGCCAGCGAGATACCATGAGCTTCGCAAGACAATTATTGGGTACTTTGATGTTGATCGGTGTTTTACCCAGCGCAGGTCATGCAAAGGTCAGCCTGCAAGGTCACGAGGGTCCCCTTAGCGTGCGCAATGTGAATCCGGTGGTCCAGCTCTACGGTATCCCTCGAGTTTTAGGTGCGCAGGTTTTGTCTGCTGGCGTGAGTGAAATGTCATTCAACCTTGAGGTGGCAAATAGTTTTAAACTGCAAACCCGTCAAGGCGTGCAGGCTGTGTTGGACGGTGAAACCTGGGTTGCCAGTTATCAAATGCGAAGAGGGTGGGGTGAGCGCTTTGAGTGGGGGGTTGAAATACCGTTGATTCGGCATACCGGCGGCATAATGGATGGCCCGATTGATGAATTTCACAGCCTGTTTGGTTTTCCGGACGGCAATCGGTCTAGCGTGCCGCGTGGGCGATTGGATTATCAGTTGGTCGCGGACGGCTTGGTTTATGCAGATATTGACTCGTCTGTTTCCACTTTGGGTGATCTGCGCGGTTTTTTGGGTGTGCAGATGATCAAGGCTGATCAGCACCATTTCATGGTGCGCGGTCAGGTGAAAATACCTACGGGAAAAGTCGATAAGTTGTCGGGGTCACAGGGTACCGATCTGTCTGTGTGGGGTGAGTATCAGTATAATGTGCAAACCCGTTTGTTGGATTTTCGCCTAACGGCTGCCGCGGGAGTGAGTCGTCTTGGTCAGGGAAAGCTGATGCCCGATCAACAAGAAAAATGGGTTGGCTTTGGGCATTTAGGAGTTTATTTTCCTGTGCATGCTCGTTTTGCTGTCATGGCGCAAGTGGACGCTCATACAGACGTTTTGGACACTTCAAACCCCATGGTCGCTCAAGGCGGCTGGTTGGGGAGTATCGGTGGGCGAATTGGATTGACTCGAAAGACTTGGCTCGACCTAGCGGTTGTCGAAGACCTTTACAGCGAAAGTGCATCGGACGTGGTTTTCCAAATCAAGTTAGGGTCGCGATATTAATCGACGATTAGGGTGCATCCAAAGAGTTGAGCAGAAAATGCCCGTGACTGATGGCGATGGGCCTGTGGCGATCCTCCTGCCACAGTTCCGTGCGCACGTTAGCCACCCGCCGCCCGCGTCGTGTGACAAAAGCCTGTCCAAAGGTTGTCTGATCACGGGCTGATCGCAGGTAGTCAAATGACACATCAATGGTTTGCGGTAGAATTTCCGAAGCGCTGTCATAGATGAGTTGAATCAAGGCGGTCATTTCCATCATTGCGCCGACTGCGCCGCCGTGCAGAGCGGGTAAATTAGTATTGCCAACGAGTGTTTCTTTGAAGGGCAAGATTGTCATGATGAGGTGGTTATGACGTTCGACTTGGAGGCCTAAAAACTGAGCATATGGAATGTGCTTGAGTAATTCTTCGACGTCTTTGCCACGTTCTTGCTTGCGTAGTTGTTGCAAAATTTTCATGACGATTCAGCCTGTGGCGCTGGGCTAAACGGCGTATTGCGGGTGCCCAACATAAAAGTGGCAGTGCAGGTGGCGACCGGATCATCCGGCGTTTCGGTAAAAGCAACGGCGCGCACAAAAGCGATATTTTGAGTGCGTTTAAAGCAATGTCCGCGTGCTCGAATATCTTTACCCGGGGTGGCCTGGCCTGTGTAATCAATGCGCAGATCTAAGGTTGCGATGGATATGTCTTCCCGCTGCATGCCAGGTGGTCGTGCAACCATGCCGGCGACGTTGTCCAATAATGCAGTGATGGCGCCACCGTGTATCACTCCGGTATCCGGATTGCCGATCAGGTGAGGGGCATATCGAATGGCAAGCTCACATTCGTTTGGGCCTGCGGCAATATATTCGATGCCAATGGCTTGGGAATGAGGCACATTGATTAGGTGTTCTTCGAAATCATGTTCGTTGGTTTTGTTGGTCAAAATTACTCCCAAGGCCGTGATAGAATCGCACGCATTAAAAAAGGTTGAAGGGAGAATTCTACAATGGCAATGCAGCATACGCCTCTGTTGATGCACACAATCTTGGATCGAGGCGCAAAAGTTGCGCCCAATGAAGAGATTGTCACAGCAACTGAGCATGGCGTGCGTCGACAGACCTACAGGCAAACTAGAGATCGGGCGCATCAACTTGCGCATGCGTTGAAAGCCGCCGGTATAGCGGTTGGAGATCGGGTGGGCACTTTTATGTGGAACGGGTCTCGGCACTTGGAGGCCTACCATGCATGTGCGGGTATGGGTGCCGTGCTGCACACGCTGAACATCAGGCTGTCGGCGAAAGACCTTGAATATATTATCGGTCATGCTCAAGACAAGATTATTATTGTAGATGCTGACGCCTTGCCGTTATTGGAGGTGCTCAAGGATCGGATGCCGTCGGTACAACAAGTGGTGGTTGCGACCGAAGAAGGGTTTGAAGGGTGGCAAACGCAACTGCCAAATCCTATAGATTATGAAGCGTTTATTGACGGCCATCCTGCCGATTTCGACTGGCCGGTGATTGATGAAAATTCCTCGTTAGGACTGTGCTACACCAGTGGTACCACGGGTAATCCAAAAGGGGTGGAATACGAACACCGCTCCCAATATCTGCACACTATGGCCCAAGCGATGACAGATTCGATGGGATTGTCTGCGACAGATACATTGTTAGGTATCGTGCCCATGTTCCATGCGATGGGATGGGGTTTGCCTTGGACGGCATTGATGTTGGGTTGCAAACAGGTTTTGCCGCATCGATTTATGGATCCGCAGAGGCTGCTTGATTTGCTTCAGTCCGAGGGCGTGACGTTGTCTGCGGGTGTGCCCACGATTTGGCAGGGCATCAAGGGGTTATATGAGAGTGACCCTGCCAAATACGATTTGTCTTCTCTGAGTCGTTTGACTTGTGGTGGCAGTTCACCGCCGCCGTCCTTGATCCGCTGGTATTGGGATACCTTAAACGTTGAGATGATTCAGGGTTGGGGGATGACTGAAACGTCGCCTTTGGCGACATTGTCGCGTCGCGTGATGAAGCGATCTCAGCTTTCTATCAGTGAAGATCAACAATTTGCGAATGTTGCAAAAGCGGGTCAGGTGATTCCTGGCATAGAACTGGAGATATTCGACGAAGACTTTCAGCCTTTGCCTCACGATGGAGAGACTGTTGGCGAAATACTGGTTCGAGGCCCCTGGATTTGCTCTGAATACTATAATAATCCACAACCTGAGAAGTTCCATGATGGATGGCTGATTACCGGTGATGTGGGGAAAATTGATTCTGAAGAGTATCTAATCATCAGTGACCGCTCGAAGGATTTGGTGAAGAGTGGAGGTGAGTGGATTTCTTCTGTTGATCTCGAGAATCATATAGTTGCTCTTGATGGGGTGTCTCAGGCCTGTGTTGTGGCGCAACCGCACCCCAAATGGGACGAACGGCCCATCGCCTTGGTGGTGCTTGAAGCCGGTCGGGATGTGGCTGTAGCGCAAGTGATGACCCATTGTGAAGAAGCCTTCGCCAAATGGCAGTTACCTGACGATGTGCTGTATGTGGATTCAATTCCACTGACCTCTACGGGTAAGATGGATAAGAAAGTTGTGCGTGCTCGGCTAGAGCAAGAGGGCTATACTCTCCCGAGTTTGCGGGATTAATCAGTCTAACAATGGCGCAAAGGTGTGCCGCAAATGAATCTGCCGCTGGAATATCGGTGGATTGCTGCGGCCACTTTGGTGATGGCCGCTGCGTTAGGCATCGGTCGATTTGCGTATACCCCGTTATTGCCCCAGATGGTCAGCGAGTTAGGTTGGCGCTTAGGCGCGGCAGGTGATCTGGCCAGCGCCAATTATCTAGGTTATATGATCGGGGCTTTTCTAGCACCGAGTGTCTTCCGGACACGCCATGTGCGTCTTTGGGTTGCGCTGAGTTTTATGGCCAGCGTGGCAACAACCTACTTGGGCGCGCAAATAACTCAATTTTCGGCATGGTTTGCCTTGCGGTTCTTGGCCGGCGTATCCAGTGCTTTTTGTTTAGTGATTATGACCACCCACTTGATTCACGTGCTGTCCAATTTGGATAAAAGTAGCCTCGGCAACGTGCATTTTTCCGGGATTGGTGTGGGTATATTGGTATGCATGTTGAGCCTTTCGAGCAGCGATCCCGTGCAGGTCCAATGGGCGCGACTGGGTGGCATAGCCGCCGTGCTAATGGCTGGCGCATGGATGCTCTTGGCGGACCAACCCTTGGGGTTGCCCGATAGCTATGGCGGCCGCGCAGGTAGCCGTCCTGATCCTGCTCCCGCAATTGTGTGGCGGCTAATTATCGGCTACGGTTTTTTCGGCTTTGGCTATGTCATCTGCGCAACGTTTATTGTAGTGATTGCTGAATCGATCAGTGGGATATCAAATGCGGGGCTGGTTTGGTGGGCAGTGGGTTTGTCGCTGGTGCCCTCTGTTTATCTATGGCAGCTGGCGGCTAATCGCTGGGGGATTACTCCGGCGTTGCTTGCGGCGTACTTGGTACAGTGCGTGGGTGTATTGATTGCCGCTGTCAGCGGCAATATCTATATGCTGTTGTTGGCGTGTGTCCTGCTTGGCAGCACTTTTGCAGCCATTACCGCGTTGGGCATTAGTGCCGCGCGCGCGGCAATGCCCAATAGGGTGGCATTTGCGGTTAGTGCGATGACGCTGTCGTTTGCGTTAGGTCAATTGTTAGGGCCGGCTTTGGCGGGGCGCATGGCGGATGCCTTTGGGAACTTTTTTTGGGCCTTTATGCTTGCCGCTGTGCTTTTGTTTGCGGCAGCGGCACTGACGTTGCAAAGGCGGCCGAGAACTTGAAAGCTCGCTAAGGATCGTGGTGGCTTGCTAGACTGTGGGCGAACGAACCAGTGGAAGACGCGGTGATAAAAGAGAACCTAGAGCTCAAACGTGCGAGCGTTGAATCTGATTTATGCGATGTCTTAGTCCCGCGGGAGCACAGTACAGATCCTTTTGCTTGTCCATGCTGCGCTAACGTTTTTCAAGAAACCTTGCGCACGGCTGGCATCGACGTGGCGGATCACGTGGAGGGTTTGAGCCGTCGTGCTGATCCTTTGCAAGGGTCTTGCCTGATTGTAAATGCCCATATACTGACGATGGATAAATCGCAGCCCAAAGCGCAAGCGCTTTGGGTGCAAGATGGGAAAATTGCCTGGGTTGGCGCAATGGATGCGTTACCGCCGGAGGCCTTGGATGAGGAAACGGTGGACTGTCAGGGTAAGTTTGTCATGCCGGGCTTTATTGATCCGCACATGCACTTAGCACCGCTGGCGATGATGCATCAATTTGAAAATTTGAGCCCATTTAGATTTGAAAGCACTGATTTGGCATTGTCTCATCTTCGTAATATTGCGCGGGATGTGCCGCCGGGGCAGTGGATTGTTGGGCGTCAGTTTGATCCGTCGTTGCAGCGGGGTCCTGAATACTTGACCCGAGAGTTGTTGGACAGTGTAAGTAATGACCACCCAATTTTCATTTATAACGCCTCGCTGCATTTGGCGTATTGTAATTCTCTGGCGTTGGCCATTGGCGGCGTAAACGCGCAAACACCAGACCCAAAAGGTGCAGAAGTTGGTCGAGATGGTGCAGGTGAGCCCAATGGTGTGCTCAAAGGGGGACCGGCGATGGCATTGGTGGCGCGCCATAACCCACTCACAAGGCAACAAAACATTGCTGAAGCATGCTTAAGCGTGTTTGCTCATGCCAATACGCTGGGTATTACAATGCTTTGTGATCAAGGAACTGGATTATTTCAGGGCGTGAGAGAGCTTGATTTATACCGTGGCCTGCGGGACAGCCAACGTATGACGGTCCGCTTGCGCTATTCCGTGGCACATGCGATTGCTCAGCAATGGGATGATATGGATCTTAGCTGGGGTGAGGGTGATCAGTGGCTTAGATTAACCGGCTGGAAAATAGTCAGTGATGGTTCCAATCAGGGCCGCACGGGTTTGCAACGAACCCCGTTTTTGGATTCAGAATCCGTCGGCATTGCTTATGTTGAAGTAGACGAACTCAATACTGCCGTTGAAAAACGGCTGCGTGAGGGTTGGGCAGTCTGCATCCATGCCAACGGTGATGCCGCAATTGATAGAGTTCTGGATGCATTTGAGCTTGCTGTGAGTCAGGGGCTGGACCCCGCGACGGCGCGTTGCCGCATTGAACATTGTAGTATTTTGCATGACGAGCAAATTGAGCGTATGGCCAAGATGGGGCTCTCACCAAGCTTTCTGATTGGACATGTTCATTATTGGGGCGATGCGCTAATTAGGAATGTCTTTGGTGCAGAAAAAACTGCACTTCTGGATCGTACGGGTGCTTGTGAGGTCGCCGGCATTCGTTGGACAATTCATTCGGACGATCCGGTCACGGAAATGAATCCGCTGCGCTGTATTGAAAACGCTGTGACTCGTCAAATGTGGCGAACTGATGAGGTATTATCACCCCAGGAATGTATATCGGTTGATTCTGCTTTGCGCGCAATGACCATTGATGCTGCCTGGCAGTGCCATTCGGATCATGAAGTAGGCAGCCTTACTGTGGGCAAATATGCTGATTTTATTGTCTTGGAAACAGACCCGCGCTTGGTTGCGCCCGCACAGTTAAGCCAAATCGCGGTACAAGAAACTTGGGTAAGCGGCGAACGAGTTTATGTCGCTTGATGAACATACGTTGAACTTGCGATGTATGGGAGCAACGCCGCGAGCCGGCTTTTGGAATAGAGGATGTAGCGATGCAATTTAAAAACCGAATCACCGAACTGCTGGGCGTGGAAATACCCCTGGTACAGGCACCAATGGGCTGGATTGCACGCTCACCTTTGGCCTCGGCAGTCTCCAACAGTGGGGCGTTAGGCATTATTGAAACCTCCTCTGGTGAACTCGATGTGATACGCGAAGAAATTATAAAAATGCGGGATCTCACAGATAAGCCATTTGGCGTCAACATCGCCCAAGCATTTGTTCGAGATCCAAAAATCGTTCAATTTGTCATTGATCAGGGGGTCAGATTTGTGACGACTTCGGCGGGTAATCCACAGCGCTATACGCAGGAATTAAAATCGGCCGGGCTCACTGTGTTTCATGTTGTTCCGAGTTTAGATGCCGCGCTTAAGGCGGTGGATGCAGGCGTAGACGGACTTGTGGTTGAAGGTGGTGAGGGTGGCGGCTTTAAAAATCCGCAGGATGTCTCGACGATGGTTTTATTGCCTTTAATTCGTTCTAAGGTCGATGTGCCGATTATTGCCGCGGGAGGTTTTATTGACGGAGCCTCCATGGCAGCGGCATTTGCTTTGGGTGCCGAAGCGGTGCAGATGGGGACGCGGATGGTGTCTGCTGCGGAATCACCCGTCCATGAAAATTGGAAACAGGCCATCATCAATGCCAAAGAAACGGATACAGTATTTCTAAATCGGGCGCATTCGCCGGCCCTGCGTGCACTGCGTACGGAAAAAACAACTCGGCTAGAGTTCGAGACTGAAAAGAATGTCATGGCTGAGTTTGGCCAGGCGTTAGAGCTCTATTTTGGCGGTGATATGGAAGCTAGCATTGCCCTAACCGGTCAGGTGGCTGGTCGTATAGATAGCGTCCGCCCGGTCGCTGATGTGATTGCAGAAGTTAAGGCAGAGTTTTTTGCCACCGTTTCGGCTTTATCCAAGCAGTACCTTTAGCGCTGTATGGGCTCCCACTGAGGCGTCTTTAAGCGCGATTACCTCCTCGTGTGGCTTTGGTGCCGACTGTGTCACATCGAAAAAGAACGTTTCCCGTTAGACTTTTCTCGAGGCTTGAACCGGAACAAGGACGTTCTTTGATTTAGACGCGCACAGTGGACTTGCGTTTAAAAAAGGTACATTCCCGATGGGTAAATTGATCTGTGGACGTGTGATTATTTTCATTCTGGCTGTTTTGCCGTTGAGTGCGGCGCAGTCCGATACTTTGTTTGGGCTCTATGCGGGCGCTGGTGCGTGGCAGCAAGATTATAGCGGTGTTGTGGACTCGGGAACGTCGATGGTTGACCTCGAGGATGACCTTGGCCTGGGCAACGACAACAGCATGGTCCTGTATGCAGCCATGGAGCATGGCTTGCCGTTACTGCCCAATGTGCGCGGACAGTTTTTAAAGTTGGATGTACAGGGCAATAATATCCTTTCGAGAACCATCGACTTTAATGGCGAAACATTCTCTGCGACAGAGCCTCTGGGAACAATTATTGACCTTACGCAAAGAGATGCGGTGTTGTACTACCAGGTGATTGATCAGGCCGTTTCATTTGACTTTGGTATGGTTGTCAGCTTGATGAAAGGGTCAGTTGAAATGGCTAGCCAAGCCGAACGCAGCGAAGCGAAATTCAACGAAGTAGTGCCTATGCTGTTTATGAAAATGCGTGCAGATATCCCGCGAACCGGATTTTGGTTGGGCGCTCAGGCTCAGGGTGTTACCTATGATGGTAATAAGGTCGCAGAGTTTGATGCGCAAATTGGCTGGGAGAGTAAAGCTGGTATTGGGTTTGAAGCGGGTTACCGCGCAGTTCAAATTGAATTCAACAATTTTGACGACATAGACCATGCAGAAATTGATGTACAAGGCCCTTATGCGGCCATTAATTATCACTTCTAGGCCCGGTTGACGCATACTGTTCAGATGGATATATCTTCATCTGACTCAAAACGCTTTCGACAGCAACTCGCTGCTGTTTTGCCCTCACAATCCTTGATTACCGATGCTGCCGGATTGCGTCCGTATGAGTGTGACGGTCTCACCGCGATTCGTGAGCAACCCTGGATGGTGGTCTTGCCGGAATCAGAGTTGCAGGTGATCGAAGTCTTGCGATTATGCCGGGAATTTGGCGTGCCTGTTGTGCCGCGAGGTGCAGGCACCGGGCTTTCCGGTGGGGCTCGCCCCCAGCACGATGGCGTTGTTTTGGGTTTGTCTAAAATGAACCAGATTCTGCAGGTTGATGCTGACAACTGCGTTGCGCGGCTCCAGCCCGGTGTTCGAAACGCAGCCATTAGCGAGGCCGCAGCCAGTCATGGGCTTTATTATGCGCCTGACCCGTCGTCTCAGATCGCTTGTAGTATTGGTGGCAACGTCGCGGAAAACTCTGGTGGCGTTCACTGTCTAAAATACGGGCTCACGGTGCACAATGTTTTGGGTGTGCGGGTGGTGACCCTTGATGGTGAGGTGATGGAGCTTGGTGGTGCTTTATGGGACACGCCGGGTTTAGATCTGCTGGCAGTGCTGTGTGGATCGGAAGGGATGTTGGGTATTGTCACCGAGGTGACGGTATCGCTGTTACCGAAGCCCCCTCAAGTGATTGTCATGCTAGCGGCGTTTGATGATGTCGAGGCCGCGGGTCGTGCGGTGGGGAGTATCATTGGCCAAGGCATTATTCCTGCTGGTATGGAAATGATGGATAAACTGGCGGTGCAGGCTGCAGAAGCCTTTGCTCATGCAGGTTACCCGTTGACAGCCGCTGCGATTTTGTTAATCGAGCTAGACGGCAGTAACCTTGAGGTTGATGCGTTGAGCGATCGTGTCACGCAAATTTTACAGGACCATTCAGCCATTCATGTTGATATTGCGACCGACACTGCATCTCAGCAGCGGTTGTGGAAAGGTCGCAAGTCAGCTTTTCCGGCCGTGGGTCGGTTATCCCCAGACTATTATTGCATGGATGGGACTATTCCACGGCATCAGTTGTCCTATGTGTTGGGGCAGATTACACAGCTGTCTGCATCTTATGGGCTGGCCGTTGCGAATGTTTTTCATGCCGGCGACGGCAACCTGCATCCGTTAATTCTGTTTGATGCAAACCAACCGGGCCAGTTGGAAGCCGCAGAAAAGATGGGCGGGCGCATTCTTGAATTGTGCGTTGCAGTTGGCGGAACGGTTACCGGTGAGCATGGTGTCGGTGTGGAAAAATTGAATCAAATGTGTGTCCAGTTTAATACGCAGGAGCTGCAGCAGTTTTTCCGTTTGAAGGACGCATGGGATCCTTCGGGGCTGTTGAATCCGGGCAAAGGTATACCCACACTAACCCGCTGCGGAGAGTTGGGAGGTATGCATGTTCGTCATGGTGAACTCCCATTTCCGGAACTTGAACGCTTTTAAATGACAGGTCAAGATCAAATTATTGCGGCGATTAATGATGCTCGAGTGGCTAAAAGCCAACTTCGCGTTCGCGGCCATGATAGCAAACAGCATCTTTTTCCGCTTCGGGCAGAGACCGTTGACTTGCCGACTGAAGATTTGAGCGGTGTATTGCAATACGATCCTGCTGAGTTGGTGGTAACCGTGGCTGCAGGCACGCCTATCGAACAGGTGATGGCGCTACTGGCCCAGCAAGACCAGTGTTTTGCTTTTGAGCCACCTTGCTTCGGGGCTCGGGGCACCATTGGCGGTATGGTTTCGGCGGGTTACTCTGGCCCCTCCAGACCTTGGTCGGGCGCGGTGCGTGACGCCGTTCTGGGCGTTGAGATGGTCAATGGGTTGGGGGAACACCTGCGGTTTGGTGGCCAAGTCATGAAAAATGTTGCCGGGTATGATGTCTCTCGCTTAATGGTGGGAGCTTTGGGTGCGCTAGGTGTTTTGCTTTCGGTGAGTATTCGGGTCCATCCGGCACCGGAATGCGTGGTCACGCAGGTGTTTGAAATGACTGCAGCACGAGCGAACGAGCTATGTCGGAGCCTTGCGCAACGTTATCTCCCGGTCAATGCAACGCTTTGGCACGATAATAAGCTTTATGTCCGTTTATCCGGTCATCAGGAAACCGTTTTGCAGAGCGCACGAGAACTGGGTGGTGAGCGATTAAATGTTGCAACTTTTTGGGTTGATCAGACCAACCACAACCGTCATTTTTTCTCCCTATCGGGTCAGGATGCGCATCGCCGAGGCAAAAAACTGTGGCGGATTGTGACTCCGCCGGCCGCGCAGTTACCCGCTATGCCGCCGCTGGATATGCTTGTTGAGTGGGCGGGTGGATTGCGTTGGCTGTGGCATGCAGATGATGACTTTGTCTATCGTTATGCAACAGAACAGCGTGGATGGGCGTGGCCAATTGCCCATTCATTAGGTCTGGATTCGGTGCAGCAAAAGACGATGCGTGCGCTCAAACGTGCATTTGACCCGGACAATTTATTTTTATCGCCGCTGCCACTGGGTCTTAATCATGCAGACTGATTTTACAGCTGAGCAACGGTTGAATCCTAAAATTGCCCGAGCGGATGAGATTTTGCGCAGCTGTGTACATTGTGGATTTTGTAATGCGACCTGTCCGACCTATCAACTTACGGGTGATGAACTAGACGGTCCTCGTGGTCGTATTTATTTGATGCGAGAATTCCTAACCGATGCAGGCAATACAGTTCGAACGACGCAGCATCTGGATCGCTGTTTAACCTGTCGCGCATGTGAAACGACGTGCCCCTCTGGGGTGGCGTACGGTGAACTTGCTGAAATCGCTCGGGAACAGATTGGTCCGGATCGGCAAGGATATGCGGGTATTATTCGCCGTATACTGGCTTGGGTGGTGCCTCGTCCTGATCGCCTGCGCTTCGTTCTGCGCCTGGCGAAGCCGTTTTCTTGGTTACTGCCCGCGCCGATAACGAAAAACATACCGGCTACAGTAGGCTCTTCTTTTGTAGTAAGTACCCACAAACACCGAAAAATCTTGCTTTTAAATGGCTGCGTACAACAAGTCAATACACCTTTAACCAATAGGCATTTAACAACACTTTTAGAGAAACGCGGCGTTGGCGTTGTCACGGAAGCTCAGGAAGTTTGTTGTGGAGCACTGGATCTGCACTTGGGTGACAATCGCGCCGCCCTGAAATTTGCGCGTGAAAATATTGACCGGTTATATCCGCATCTAGATTCGGTAGAAGCGATTATCTCAACGGCATCAGGCTGCGGGGTGACGGTGAAGGACTATGAGCGATTGTTTGTTGACGACCCTTTATATGCTCGGCGAGCGGCGGCTGTTGCCGCAAAAACGCTGGATGTGAGTGAATTTCTCGGACAGAGTGGTTTTGAGTTTTCAGCCACTAAAGTGGATAAAAAGGTGGCTTGGCACGCGCCTTGTACCTTGCAGCACGGGCAACAGTTGGGTGCTCACGTGGAGAAAATATTGGCTGATGCGGGTTATGTCCTGACCTTTGTAGCTGATCCTCATTTATGCTGTGGTTCGGCAGGTACTTACTCGATTCTGCAGGCGAGGATGGCTGATCAATTGCGTGACCAAAAACTGAACGCATTATTAGCGGGAGATCCCGAATTAGTGGCTACCGCAAATGTAGGCTGCCAAAGTCATTTGGCGGCCGGTAGCGGCGTGCCGGTGCACCACTGGATCGAATTACTAGAGTAGTTGAGCCGAAAATTACCGCTGGTGGGGTTAGCCCGGTGTTGATTGATACTTTGCTCTAATTGAGGCCGCTTCGCTTGCTTTGCCTTGTGCTTCTCGAACATTTGCCAGTTGCAGCCACGCTTGGCTGGACTGCGCCAAGTTGCCATGGCTTAGGGCGATTGCTTTGCGCACGTATTGGTTCGCAGCTGACAGGTCTCGATTGGACAAATGCGCTTGACTGAGCGCGATCCATAAACGGGGGTTGCGTGGATCGATGCGCACGGCGCGTTCAAGGTGGCTGATGGTTGCGAGGACATCACCCTGCTGTTTGGTCTCTTGTGCTCTGGCCAGTAAAATTTCGGTCGCTGAATGTGGACTATTTGTGGGTTTTGGCACCCCATGGTTCGCAGCAGAAGCTGGTGGGCGAGATTCCTGAGGTGCCGGCGGCAAACCTTCGGGTTTGATTGGTGTGCTGGTGCATGCGGTGAGCAGGCTGGCCCAGCTCAAGGCCATCGCGATGTTTCGAGCTTTTGCCGTGGGGTGGGGATTCAATGGCTCATTCATAGTGGTTTGCGCGAAGGTTTTGCGCCTGAATCATAGTGGCTTATTGCTTGCTAAACCAGCGGCGAAGGCGATCGCTCAATCGTGTTTTGATGCCGCAGCCGGGCTTTACTTGTGGGCGACTCTCTGCCGGTAAAGGAATCTGAACAACATCGGCACAATCCGCATTTGCCCTTAGCCCACTGAGAAATTCAATGTCGACCAGGCGGCTGGAGCGGGAAGGTAGCAAAGGCGAAAGGCCTTCACTTTTAGCGATTGCGTTCCAGATCGTTAATGCACCTGTTGCGCCGGTGAGGCCGGTGGGTGTGTTATCGTCGTGACCGGTCCAAACGACAAAGACGCTCGCATTGTCGAACCCGGCAAACCAACTGTCACGGTTGTTGTTTGAGGTGCCGGTTTTGCCTGCAATACCTTGTTTGGCGTAAGGTGATGACCGGCCGGTGCCGTTGCTCATCGCTATTTCTAGCGCGCGATTTAGGGTGGCAACGTGATTAGACGCAATTGTCTGTTCAAGTTTGAAACGGTGTTGACTGATTGGTTGGTGGTTGGCGTTTAAAACCGCAATGACCGTTTTTGGCGTTGTGCGAAACCCGCCGCTGGCAAAATTACTGTAGAGCTCAAGTATTTGCAGGGGTGACATGGATTCTGCGCCCAGCATAAAAGACGGGTAACGGTTATCGGGCTGCAGACCGGTAAGGTTTTCAAATCGTTGTTGAATGACTGGCAGACCCAAGGTGGTGCCGAGATTAACGGAGGCCAAGTTTAGCGATTGAGCCAGACCACGGAGCAAAGGGATTGTGCCCGCTGATTTGCCGTTAAAGTTTTTCGGCGTCCATGGGTCGCCAAATTCTGGGGTAATGGTGACGGGTTTGTCTTCAATTGGACTGATTAGATCGAACCCTGATTCAAGTGCTGTGAGATAAATCACCGGTTTGATGAGGGAGCCGACCGGTCTGTGGGCGTTGATGGCGCGGTTAAAGCCATCGATTTCGCCGTTGCGACTGCCGACAAGCGCATGAATTTCGCCGGTTTGGCTGTCAGCAACCAATGCTGCTGCCTCAAGTTTGCCTTGTTGGAGGGTACGCCGCGTTTCAATCTGGCTGAGAGTTTGATACACGGCGGTTTGTACGTTTTCTTGGGTGTGTGGTTTTAGGGTGGTGAAAATGCGTAAGCCTTCTGAGCTTAGCGCTGGCACGGGAAAGCGTAGCTTGAGCTCCGCGCGGACTTGATCCGTAAATGCGGGATAATAGGTGCCGCCGCGCCGGTGATTGGAAACAACGTTTAGTTTAGCTTTTTGAGCAAGGTATATTGCTTTGTCGTCGATGATTTGGTCTCGGTGGAGGATATCCAAAATCCGGTTTCGACGTTCTAGGGTTCGCTTGGGGTGGCGAAACGGATTATAAAAAGAAGGCCCTCTGATGATAGCGAGGAGCGTCGCGGTCTCATGTATTTCTAATTCGCTGAGCGGCTTGTTGAAATAAAATTGTGCGCCCAGTCCAAAACCATGGATGGCACGATTTCCGTTTTGTCCGAGAAAGATTTCATTGACATAGGCGGTGAGTAAATCTTCTTTTGAGAATCGAGCGTCGAGAATCACGGCCATCGCAACCTCTTTGAGCTTGCGCTCAATGGTTCGGCGATTGTTAAGGAAATAACTTCTAACTAACTGTTGTGTCAGGGTGCTTCCGCCTTGTTGACGCTCACCTGCGCGCAGATTGACAATAAACGCTCTGGCAATACCCGTTAAACTAAAACCGGCGTGCTGATCGAAGTTACGGTCTTCAATGGCCTTGAGGCCTTGAGATAATAGTTCAGGTACCTGATTTGGTGTCAGAATGATTCTGTCTTCTCCGTGTGATGGGAAAAAACTGCCAATGATCGCGGGGTCTAGTCGAACCAATGATAAATTGCCCTGTGCGCCGCTTATGCGGCTGATTTGATTGTTTTTAAAGTGAATTGTGATGCGTTGGGATGCGCGAGCCTTCTGCATGAATCGAAATGCACGTAGGTATATACGCAGCGATTGATTGTGTTCTTCGAATGTTCCCGGATGGATCAAATTGGTTTGGGATCGATACCCCAACCGCTCCAATTCGTCCTTCAAGTCGGCACGGTTGAGACTTGAGCCAACATACAATTCCAGTGGTTGGGCGTAAATCTGTGCAGGTACTGACCAGCGACGGCCTTCAAATGTCTCAGTGATCGTGCGATCTACGTGTATCAGATAACCCGAGACGGCAATAGAAATTAATAACCCGGCATAAAAAATAAGTTTAAGGAGTGCTCGCCACAGGTTGATTGAGCGTCGCCGAGGTTGCTGGGCTGATTTTCCGCGATTAGGTTTTTGCGCTTGCTTGGCCAATATGCTCTCGAGGTTGGCATTAGCCAAATCGTCACTGTGCCATCAAATTTTGAGTTTTTGGTGAATAATTAATGGAATCTTGCTTTGTGCTGACCGAATCGGTTCAGCATTGGGGAATGTTGCTGGACGCAGCATGAGGTTTCGGTTTTAATCGGCGCAGACCTAAGGGGTGGTAATTACCTGAGACACGCGCAGCGTGGACCCTTTGAACCTGATCCGGACAATACCGGCGTAGGGATAGGTGAGCGCAGACGCTCCTTAGGCTGATCGATATCAAGGCATACCGCATTGAAAGTTTAAGGATTTGTTATGACGTTGAGTTCCCCCCGGTTTTTAAGAGACCAATGGTCGCAGTTGGCCATTCGGCTTTGCGCGCATGTTTTACTTATGGTGTCCCCTGCCGTGGTTTTTGCTGAGGATCAAGCCAGCGAAATATGGCTGGAGGAAGTTGTGGTCACAGCGGAATTTCGGCCCGGCGCTGTTCAACAGTTACCAGCGAGCATTTCGGTCATCGCGCCGGATGACGCCGGCACCACCGTGCAACATCTGGAAGAGGTGCTTAATCGTGCACCCAACGTGAACCTATCTAGTGGTGGGGCTCGCGCAAAGTATATCCAAATGCGTGGCATCGGCGAGCGTGGCCAGTTTGCAGACCCGCTAAATTCTTCGGTGGGTTTGGTGATCGACGGCGTTGATCTAAGCGGCGTAGGTGCTGCAGCAACGTTATTTGATGTTGCCCAAGTGGAAGTTCTGCGCGGGCCGCAAGGAACACTCTACGGGGCCAACGCACTCGCCGGTTTGATCAACGTTGTTACAAAACAGCCAACCCCAGACCACACAGCACAAATTCGCCTTGATGTGGGTGATTACTCTTCGTTTGGTGTAGGGGGTGTGCTCGCTGGGCCAGTGGGAATGCATGGCGGGTATCGAGTTAGTCTGCAGCAGTATCAAGATGATGGATTTATGAAAAACCGTTATCTCAACAAAGAAACAACCAACGGCCGCGATGAGGCGAGCTACCGGGCGAAATATGTCTGGCAAAAGGATGCTTTAAAATGGGATGTGACTGTGGGTTATACCGATATTGACAATGGTTTTGATGCGCTATCACTCGACAATAACCGGACAACCTATTCTGATCAGCCGGGGCAAGATAAGCAAGAAACCGCATATATCGCGGTCAATTTGAGTGCTGACTTAAGCGAGCGCATAGCCTTCGCTGGTTCGGTGAGTCATGCAGATAGCGAAATTGACTATGGCTATGACGAAGATTGGACGTTTGATGGTTTTGATCCCATTGGTTATAGCTCGACAGATCGCTATCGCCGCGAGCGAGAAACCCAAACGTTGGATTTCCGTTGGCTGTCGCGGCCTGGTGAGGGCTTTGTGGACGGCATCTGGGACTGGGTAGTGGGCGTTTATGGTTTTCGTCAAGATGTTGATCTGCGGCGCGACTACACCTACCTCTCGTCGCCGTTTGACAGTCGTTTTTCAATCGATCGCTTGGCTGTGTATGGTGAGCTCAGCCGGTCGCTGGGAGCCTCACAGAGCTGGCAACTGACCTTTGGGGCTCGACTGGAGCAATTTGAGTCGGACTACCAAGATTCGGCGCAAGTGCAGTTCAGTCCCAAAGACAATCTTTTCGGTGGGCGGGTTTTATTGGAAAAGCATCTTGATGATAATTCGTTGGCTTATATTGGCGTGACGCAGGGGTATAAATCGGGGGGATTCAACACAGATGGATCACTGGATACGGATTTAAGAGAGTTTGATCCTGAGACTTTGTGGAATATTGAGTTAGGTTATAAGGCTCGTTTTATGGATGAGCGGGTTGAACTTCGGGGCGCGCTTTTCCGTATGCAGCGCAGAGACATTCAGATCTCGACATCAACTGTGCGCCCTATCCCAGGTAGCGAGGCGGTGCAGTTTATTAGCTACACTGGAAACGCCGCTGACGGTTTTAATCAAGGCTTGGAGCTGGAATTTACTTTTGACTTGTCGGACCGTGCCACCATGTTTGCAAATCTGGGTTTGTTAGACACGCAGTATTCAGATTATGTGGATAACAGCGGGCGAGATCTCGACGGTCGCGAGCAGGCGCATGCCCCTAGCTATCAATTTTTCGCCGGACTTTCCTATCAACTACAGCAGCGCTGGCAGCTGCGTCTTGAACTAGAGGGCAAAGACGCGTTCTACTTTTCCAGCAGTCATGCTGAACAATCCAGTGCATACGAATTAATTAATGCCAGTTTAACCTATCAGCATGACGCTTGGTCTGCGCGCTTATGGGGACGCAATTTGACGGACGAAGATGTCTTTGTGCGTGGGTTCTTTTTTGGCAACGATCCGCGTGATTTTTATACGGATCGGGTCTTCACCCAGTTGGGTGAGCCTCGTCAAATAGGATTAACGCTGCAGGTAGATTGGTAGCAGATCAATGGGCTGAGTGGTGCGGCGGGGCGATTGCGCCCCGCAGGTTGCCTATGGGCTGGCGCTGCGCACAGTGGCCACTAAATGCTCAACGACTTCAAGCGCTCGGCGTTGGCCGCCGTCCATGTTCACCACATACTGACCGCCAACGACGATTTGCGGGGTCGCTGAGATCTGGGCGGCGCGTTGGGTTCGGTCGGCGTCTTGAACAGCGCGCTTCACAGGTGGCGAATTGAAGACCCTGATGAATTCATCGGTGCTGATGCCGCGACCGTCGATAAAATCTGCGACCGCTTTAAGGGTAAGGAATTGTCGCCCGTTGTCGTGGATGGCGCGAAACATGCGAGTATGATTTTCTTCAAGAATGCCCGCCGCCTCGAAGGTGAGGTAAGTTTGTGATAGCAGTGCCCATTGCGGTGAAAAGGTCACGGGCAGCCTTCTGAAGTCGACTTGATTACCCTGGTTTTGTGCCCAAGCTTCAATCACTGGGTCAAATCTTTTGCAATGTATGCAGGCATAGGAAAAAAATTCGATTACGTCAACGGCGCCTGCGGTGCGCTGAGGCAGTGGATTTTCTAGGACGCGATAATCTTTGCCTTCGCTAATTTCGCCCTCGCCAATCCCGGTGCTGACATAAATGGTGAAGCCCACAAGCGTAGCGACCAGCACAGCCACAAAACTTAGGATTGTATTGCGGGCACGTGTGACTTTTTTATTTTGTTTTGCCATTTTTTGAACAGTCGCCTGAGTCTGTTGAATTTGCTCTAGTTTAACGGGTGTGTTGCCCGAATATCCAGACACGTGGTGATGGGTAATGGCGGCTTCAAGCGGTTCTCATTTTTTGGTTAGTCGGTAATATTGACCTGCGATTGCTTTCCGCTGTAGCCTGCTGGGTTTGAAAGATGGGAAAGATGACAACCGTGAGTAGTGAGCGTGCTGGGTCTGATCAGAGTGGCGTTGATGCAACTTATCAGCTGTATAAAACAGACTTATGTGGGTTTTGTTTTCGGGTTCGTGGCTTTATAGACGAACGTGGACTGCAGGTTACATTGCGCGATATCCAGCGCGAGGGCGAGGCTTTTCGAGAATTGCTCAAGGCAACTGGGCGCGCGACGGTGCCGTGCTTGCGGATAGAGGAGGCTGGGCAGGTGCGGTGGATGCATGAGTCAATGGATATCATCACTTTTCTTGCCCAGCGGCACGGTTTGGCCTAGCCTGCGCGCTATTTCAGTAGCGTCGGTCGGGCGTTTGCCCTGTTATGGTGATTGCGGATTTCCATATTGTGATCGGGGCGCTTGCCGGTCTGGGCCGGGGCGGACCGTTGTAAAGGTTTTAAAAAAAGAGGTTATGTTATGAGATTAGGACTAATTTCCGGCTATTCGGGTCGCAAGATGAGCATTCCGATAGACGCGATTCGGCATGCGGAAAATTTGGGCTATGAGTCGATTTGGACGGCGGAAGCCTATGGTTCCGATGCGGTCACGCCGGCTGCTTGGATATTGGCGCAAACCACCAAAATGAAGGTTGGCACGGCGATTATGCAAATGCCGGCGCGCACGCCGGCTATGGCCGCCATGACAGCGATGAGCTTGGCTGAGCTTTCCGGCGGGCGATTTATTGTGGGTCTAGGTGCATCTGGGCCTCAAGTTGTTGAAGGCTGGCACGGGGTGGCGTACGGCAAGCCGGTGACCCGCTTGAAAGAATATGTGCAAATCATGAAACAAATTTTTGCCCGCCAAGCGCCGGCAACGCTCGAGGGTCAAGTGTATCAAATGCCTTATACCGGCCCGGGGGCTACAGGTTTGGGTAAGCCATTGAAAAGCATTCTGCATTGTGAAGAGGATATTCCAATTTACGCGGCAAACATTACACCGGCGGGCGTCGCGGCCGCCGCTGAGGTCTGTGATGGTTTCTTTCCCGTATGGATGGACCCTGATCAGTATGCTGTATTTGAGCCGGCCATCAACAAGGGGTTTGCTGCTGCGGGCGATAAGAATCTAACACAGTTTGATATTTGCCCCTTTGTTTCGGTGATTATGGGCGACGATGTAGATGCCTGTATGGCGCCGATTCGAGGCAGTATGGCGTTATATATCGGCGGTATGGGCGCTCGGGATAAGAATTTTTATAACGATTATGCAAAGCGTTTGGGTTTCGCAGACGCCGCTGTGGAAATACAGGATCTGTTCTTGGCGGGTAAGAAGGATGCCGCGATGGCCGCGGTGCCCAAAGAACTCATTGACGCATGTCATTTGGTTGGCCCCGCAGGACGTATCAAAGAGCGTTTGGCGCGTTGGAAGAGCGCGGGTAATAAGGGGCACGTGTCAGATATGTTGTTGGGCTGCCAGCAGCCTGATGCGCTGGAGCTTGTCGCCAACGAGATGCTCTGAGAAAAGTTTTCAGGCATCAGCGGGGGAATACGCCCCCGCGATCGGCTTACTGCGCCGCGAGAATCTCAGCGGCGCGCTCAGATCGTGTTCTTGCCTCGTCTTTATACCCCAAAGCGGTTGTGGAACTGGCGTTACCATCTAGCCCACGTTTATACACACCTTGGATAATGGCGGCGGACCGGAACATGTTGTAGATCAGGTAAAAGTGCCAGTTTTCAATTGTCGCGCGATGGGTGTGCCGGCAATATTCTGCGACAAATTCAGCTTCGTTGGGTATTCCGGTCGCGGCAAAGTCGACATTGACCAGACCCTCATCAGCATAGGATTTGCCGTGATATTCTTGGCATAGGTAACCTAAATCGGCGAGTCCGTCGCCCAGCGTGGAGAGCTCCCAGTCCAAAACAGCAACAATTTTGGGTTCTACCGGGTGGATAAGCACGTTGCCTAAACGATAGTCGCCGTGAGCGATAACCGCGGGCGGTTCTGGCGGCAAGTTTTGTGGTAGCCAAGTCATTAGCTGATCCATCGCGTCAAGTTGTTCGGTTTTAGACGCGTCATATTGTTTGCTCCAACGGGCGATTTGGCGTTGGTAATAATTACCGGGTCGACCAAAATCGCTGAGCCCGACCGCATTGATATCAACGTTGTGTAAACAGGCCATTACCCTTGCCAAATCGAGGTAAATGGCACGACGTTCGTCATTGGTCAGTGTAGGAAGCTGTGTTTCGGTAAATAGCCGGCCTTCCACCATTTCCATGACATAAAATTTAGTGCCGATGACCGAAGGGTCCTCGCATAAGCAAAACATTTTGGGAACGGGTACGTCAGTTTCATACAAAGCGTTCATGACTTTGTATTCCCGATCAACTTGATGCGCAGAGGGTAATAACTCGCCTGGCGGCTGTTTGCGCAGCACGTAGCGACGGTTCGGGGTGATCAATTGAAAGGTTGGGTTTGATTGCCCCCCTTCGAATTGTTTCACAGTTAGCGGCCCGGTGAAGTTGTCGACGTGGCGTTCCAGATACCCCAACAAGGCGCGCTCGTCAAAGCGATGAGCGTCTCTTACCGCTGTGATTTCTACGTCGCTCATACCCAACCCTTAAATAAAATGCTAAGGGCGTAGCATACGGCTTGATCTCAGTTAGGGCAAAATGCGAGTCTATAGGTTGCAAAATATTAAGCGGGAATAGCTCATGGCACTTAAAAAACGGATTGCAGTCACTTTACCTGCAGGCCCAAATATTCAGGATACGATAGATCGCCTTAAATGGGCTGAAGACAACGGCATCCCCGATGCGTGGTTCAGTGACTCTGGTGCGCCAGACACGATGACACAGATAGCCGCTGTAGGGCACGCTACCCAGAATATTCGTATTGGCGTGGCCGTAACTCCCGTTTATACGCGCTCCCCGTCTGTGATTGCTGCCTCGGCCAACGTTATTAGCCAGGTAATTCCGGGGCGTTTTATCATTGGGCTAGGTTCTTCGAGCCAAACCATAATGGGCCAGTGGAATGGCATTCAGTTGGAAAAACCACTCACCCGGGTCAAGGAAACAGCTCAACTGGTGCGCACCATGTTGAAAGGTGAAAAAACAAACTTTCAAGGCGAAACGCTATACAGTCGTGGCTACCGTCAGGCACCGACGGCGAATCCACCACCGATATACCTCGCCGCATTGCGCCCAAACATGATCGAGATGGCCGCTGAAGTCGGTGATGGGGTCATTTTTAATCTTTGGCCTAAGGGTGCGCTCCCGAAAATGATGGAGCACGTTAAGATCGGCGCAGAAAAAGGCGGCAAAGATCCTGCAGACATCGAAATCGTGAACCGCGCGATGGTGCTGTGTACCGATGACAAAGCCTACGGGCGCGATTTGTTTCGGGCGGCTTTCGGCCCTTATTATGCCACGCCGGTGTACAACAAATTTTTGGCATGGGCAGGTTATGCTGATGCAGCAAATACCATTAACGAGGGTTGGGCGGCAAAAGACCGCGCAAAAACCGGTGGCGCTTTGACTGATGCGATGATTGATGAAATCGGAATTATTGGAAATGAAGATGAAATTCGAGCGCGCATTCAAGAAGACGCGGACGGTGGCGTAGACACTCATATTATTGCGCCTTTGGCCAATTCTCGCGAAGATCTTGAGCGCACATTTAACGCGTTCACTGCGAACAACTTTCAATTTACTTAGGCACGTAGCACTTCTTATGGAATATACAAAAATCATCCTTGATAGGCCTCTGCCTTTTGTTCAGAGAATCACACTTAACCGCCCGGAAAAACGTAACCCGCTGTCAAATGAGTTACGAACTCAGTTGTTTCATGCACTTGAGCAAGGTGATCAGGACGAAGACGTGCGCGTCACCGTTATCCGTGGCGCGGGATCCTGTTTTTCTGCGGGATACGACTTGCAATCCAACGTTGCGGAAGATCAACCTTTTTATACCGCAGGTGGGCTGGCCAATTGGCCACGACATGTGGTGGACGGTTTTCTTAAGATGTGGGATCTGGCAAAGCCTGTCATTGCGCAGGTGCATGGGTATTGCTTAGCCGGTGGAACCGAGTTGGCAACAGCTTGTGATTTGGTCTACGTAGCCGAGGACGCGAAGATTGGTTACCCGGTGGTGCGCTCGATCAGCCCCCCCGACAATCAATTCTATCCTTGGATTGTCGGCATGCGTCGGGCGATGGAATTAATGCTGACCGGCGATCATATGAGTGGGGTGGAGGCTGCGCAATGCGGTTTTGCCAACCGTGCTTTCGAGGCAAATGACCTTGACGCGCAAGTGTTGAAGATCGCCGAGCGGGTCGCCATGACGCCTTCAGATTTGCAGCAAATCAATAAGCGAGCGGTGCATCGGCAGATGGACGCGATGGGTATTCGCGCGGGTATTCGCGCCGGCACAGAAATGCAGCAGCTGGCGACCTATACACAAACCACTCAAGCCCATCTCAAAGAGTTGCGCAAAGGATTAACGCAAGCTTTATCAAAGCGAGATGCGGCCTACGGAGACTATCGAACGTCAGATTAGTGAAGGCAATGCTGAATTTTGAGTTTTCAGTGGGGGCGTAGCCTACTTGCTAAGCGCCAACCCGCGCTTGACTGCCGGGGGCGATGACAGTGAAACTCAACCTCTCGCAGTGGGTTCTGCGCGGCTAGATAAAATAGTTTGTTGTTTTATCCCGCGCAGTGTCTTGAGATCAATTATTAATATTTTCCTGGGGAAACAAATGAAAGTAGATGGTGGTGTCGGATTTGAGCTGGATACAGTGGGTGTGCAGGCTCAAGAACTTGAAGAGATGGGTTATTCAGGGATTATGACCGCCGAAACCGCTCATGATCCTTTTTTCCCGTTATTGGTTGCGGCGCAAAACACACAGAAAGTTGAATTAATAACCTCAATCGCGGTTGCGTTCGCGCGCACCCCAATGATTTTGGCCAATATTGGGCACGATCTGAATGCGTATTCGAAAGGGCGTTTTGTGCTGGGACTCGGTTCGCAGATCCGACCACACATCACCAAGCGTTTCAGTATGCCTTGGTCAAGCCCAGCGGCGCGGATGCGTGAATATATATTGGCCATGCGGGCGATCTGGAGCAATTGGCATACAGGCACGCCGTTGGAATTTACGGGCAAATTTTATACTCATACGTTGATGACACCGATGTTCACCCCGACAGATACAAGTTACGGTGCGCCGAAAGTGTTTTTAGCAGCCGTCGGGCCCAGAATGACAGAAGTGGCAGGCGAGGTTGCTGATGGCATGATTGTGCATGCTTTCACAACGGAGGCTTACCTGAGAGAAACAACCCTGCCTGCGCTGGAACGTGGTTTTGCCGCTGCGGGCAAGAAGCGGGAAGATTTTGAGATCAGTTATCCCGCGTTTGTTGTCACCGGCAACACTGAAGAAGAAATGGCTGCAGCTGAGCTGGCAACCTGTAAGCAGATAGCCTTTTACGGCTCTACGCCTGCCTACAAGGCCGTGCTTGACAGTATTGGTGCGGGGGAGCTGCAGGGCGCTTTGAACACGATGTCAAAACAAGGTCGATGGGACGAAATGGGAACGCTGATCACTCCTGACTTACTCAAAGAATTTGCAGTGGTTGGTGAGCCTGGGAGCATTGCCGGTCAGATAAAAGCGCGTTACGGCGATCTGGTTGATCGTACGTCAGCGGCGTACGCAAACATACCCAAGTCTGATCGAATCAAAATTATCTCAGAATTATCAGTAAGTTAGACAGTGCCGGGTCAAAGGGATTCGGCAGAGCATAACTCGAGGGAAAGATTATGAAAGTGGATGCAGGTATTGGTCATCAGTTGGACAAAATACCGGGGACGGTGCGCAAAATTGAGGCTGCTGGCTATGATGGCGTGCGGACCGCTGAGATGAACCACGATCCGTTTTTCCCGCTGTTATTGGCTGCGGAACACAGCCAGAAATTAGAATTAGCGACCTCTATTGCGGTCGCGTTCGCGCGCAGTCCGATGAATTTAGCCAATATGGCGCATGACCTGAACGCCTATTCCCAAGGCCGATTTACTTTGGGGCTGGGTTCCCAAATCAAACCGCACATCACCAAGCGTTTCAGCATGCCGTGGGGTGCACCTGCTGGGCAGATGCGCGAATTGGTCTTAGCCATGCGTGCGATATGGGCCAATTGGTATCAGGGTGAGCCTTTAGAGTTTGTGGGTAAATACTATAAACATACTTTGATGACGCCTGCTTTTACGCCCGAAGATACCGAGTTTGGTGCGCCGCGGGTCGTTCTAGCTGCCGTGGGTCCGGCGATGACACAAGTGGCGGGAGAGGTAGCTGACGGCATGATTATCCACCCCTTTAGTAATCTGGCTTATATCAATACAGTTACTCTGCCGGCAATTGAGGCGGGTTTGGCTAAGGCCGGTAGAACCCGCGACGACTTTGAACTGTCTTATTCTTGTTTTGTGGTCTCCGGATTGAATGAAGAGGCATTTGCGGCCAGCAAAAAGGCAGCACAAGAGCGTATCGCTTTTTATGGTTCGACCCCGGCTTACAAAGGAGTATTGGAAGCTATAGGTTGCGGTGAATTGCAGGGTGAATTGAATATGTTGTCCAAGCAGGGGCGTTGGGCCGAGATGGGCACTTTGATTTCTGATGATATGTTGAATCAGTTTGGTGTCATGGGAGAGCCTCACGAGATTGCACCGCAAATGCTGGCTCGCTATGGTCACTTTGTTGATCGTACGTCAGCCTCATTCCCTGTGTCGGACGAGGCGCAACGATCGGAGATTGTTCAGGCCCTGCGGGCCGGATAAAAATTTGATGTAATCGCCTTTGGACGGGGGTTGTGAGGGTAATCGTTTTCGAAACATCAACCTCAATTTATGGCCCTGTTTTGTTCCGGTGTAAGTGAGGGTGAAATGGAGCATCAATCAAAGTATGATACCGGCCAACGAATCCCTGAGTCGATCGCATGTCAATGACGCTTAGGCTAGCCAAACAATTAAGCATAGACCTGTTGCAACATGGCCTGATACCTCGTCGGTTTGGCGCCTGGAGCGCATCGGTCCGTGTGGGTTTAACTTATTTAGCGGGATGTCTGAGTACGTTGGCTTTTTTAGTGGTGGTAAGCACCTCGATTGTCAACTGGGCGTCCTATCAAGGGTATGCGAGCGTTGCGTTCGCCACGCCTACGAAAACATCTCGGTTAATCCGTCAAGTTGAAGTGGCACATTTCGGTGAACGCGTGAGTGAAGCGTTCGGCGTTCATCAGCAGCTTGCGACAGAGTTCGCTGACTGGATTATTGAAGGGGCAGAACGCCAACAACTCGAACCCGAATTGCTGGCCAGCTTAGTGGTCACCGAGAGTTCTTTCAGAAAGCATGCTCGTTCGTCCGTCGGCGCAATCGGACCTGCGCAGATTCGCCCTGATTATTGGGGTGAGTTCTGCGGCCAAAATGATCTGCACGATCCTGAGCAAAACGTTTATTGTGGCGCGCAGATTCTGGCCTATATGTTGGAGCGGTGTTCGGGAGAGACAGCGTGCGCGCTGGCAGCCTACAACGTTGGACTGTACGCCCGGCGGGTGGCAGCGGCAGAGCGTTACCTGGAAAAAATAGATTTTTACATGCGCAGTTTTCCTGAGGCGTCGTAATAGCGCTGCAGTGATGCGTTGCGAAATGGGCTTGGTGCCGGTCGGGATCTTTTCATAATCAGCTATGGGAGTTAAAAAATGACGAGTTTTGGTGTGCTTATTTTTGCAACCGACTTTGCCATTGGCCCGGAAATATTGGCTCGCGAAGCAGAGGCGTTGGGTTTTGAATCGTTGTTTTTTCCAGAGCACACGCATATACCGGCGAGCCGGCAAACGCCTTGGCCCGGAGGGAAGGCGCTGCCGAAGGAATACTGGCATACACACGACCCGTTTGTGGCCTTGGCCATGGCGGCAAGCGTCACGACAGAGCTAAAAATAGGCACTGGAATTTCGCTGGTGACCGAGCGAGACCCGATTCTGATGGCAAAACAAGCGGCAACGTTAGATTTTTTATCTAACGGTCGGTTGTTGTTGGGCGTAGGTGCGGGTTGGAATGTTGAAGAGATGCGTCATCATGGCGTGGCCTACGCAGATCGGTGGAAGATACTGCGAGAAAGGATCTTAGCGATGCGTGAAATCTGGACGCGCGAAGAAGCGGAATTCCATGGCAAATATGTCGACTTTGATAAAATCTGGTCATACCCCAAGCCAAAGCAAGCGGGTGGTCCGCCCATTTTAATGGGTGCCTCCTCTAAGTATGTCTACAAGCGCATCGCTGAATATTGTGATGGTTGGTTTCCGATTTATCAGGATCAGTCGCGGGCCCAGGCGAGTGGCGCTGTCAATTACGGTGAAAGTATTCAACTGATTCGTGATGCCTGGGCAGCTGCAGGCAGATCCGGCGATCCCGATTTATCGATCTTTGGGGTTGGGCCCGATCCTGAGGCTGTAAAATCTTTGGTCGCGGATGGCTTCAACCGGATTATATTTGCGTTGCCTTCAGCAGATGCGGATACCGTGTTGCCGATGTTGGAGCGATACGCTCAGATTGCTCATGAATTTGGCAACTAGGCGCAGCTGAAAAGGCCTCGCATGTTGTGCCGAGTGGGGTGCGGTGCTTGCTGCATTGCCCCGTCGATATCCTCGCCCTTGCCCGGATTACCTGATGGTAAGCCCGCAGGGATGCGCTGTCCGCATCTGGACGAGGCGCATGCCTGCCTGCTTTGGGGCGATTCCGCTAGACCATTGGTTTGCAGCACGTTCAAACCTGAGCCGTTTGTGTGCGGTAGCAACGCCCTGGAGGCGTTAGCGTTGCTGGAGATATTAGAACACAGCGACTAAGGGGTGAGCCTCAGGCGAGGGCCTCACAATTGGTGCGACGCGGTATTACCACTAAAATTGGAGCTCCGCAGCTTTGATTTTGTCCAGTAGCCCAGCGTCTAGAAGTTCATAACTCTTGCTGCTGGGTAGGCGTACAAAAACTCGATCTTCGAATGAGCTTATGTTGTAGGCCTCTTTTCTCAGGTCACCTTTCACCATTTTAAAGGTACCTGTTACGTCGATTTCTGGCTGGATGCGCAGAAAAACTGGAATGGCGTAGGAGGGTAATTCTTTTGTGACATACTCAGTGAAGGCCGCTAGATCGAATTCCGTGTTGCCATCACTCAAGGTTATCGCGGCCATGCCTGCTCGGCCATCTGTACCGGGCACTTCCACGCCATAGACATTGCACAGTTTAATTTGCTCGAATCCATTGATGATTTCACCTACCTCGTTGGTGGAAACGTTCTCCGATTTCCACCGAAAGGTATCGCCGATACGATCAACAAATTGATAGTGTGGGTAACCGAGCGTAAAACCCACATCAACTGTGCGCATTAAATCGCCAGAATTAAACCAAGCATCACCTTTTTCTAGTGCGTCACGAACGACCTTTTTTTCTGTGGCTGCGGCGTCGGTATATCCTTCGAAAACAGTGTCTTCGGTGATTTTACCCAGCAGGAGGCCGGGCTCCCCCTCGTCGACCTCAATACAGTACCCGTTTTCGTCACGGACAATTTCATCCCTATGGACGTCGTATTTCACTAATGCAACTTTGGCGGAGGTCATGCCCACCGTGCAGTCTTTGTTTAACAGGTTGGCGAACGAGACGTTTCCCTCCGAGGCACCGTAGAATTCAATGATACGTTGTACCTTGAATCGATTTTTAAAACCCATCCAGACATCGGGCCGCATGCCGTTACCAATCATGGCGCGTATTGGGTTGTTTGCATCGTCGGTTTTCACCGGTGTATTGGCCAGATAGCGGCATAACTCACCAATGTAGATAAAGCAGTTGCATTGGTATTGGCGCACTTCAGGTAAAAATTGGCTGGCGGAAAACTTTCGGCGGATGAACATGCTCGCACCGGAAGCAAAAGCAGACCCTACTCCGATCATGAGTCCAGTGGCATGGTAAAGCGGCAGGCAAATGTACAGTCGGTCTTTTTCAGTACATTTCAAACCGGCTTGAGAGACCATGTCGGCCGCCATCAAAAATCTGCGGTTAGACATGACCGCTGCTTTGGGCAAGCCTGTAGTGCCGGATGTGAACACAAATAGAGCAGTCTCACCGATGGTGGTGGTTTGAGTTGTTTCCGGATTTGAAGAAGAACAGTCCTTGCTGCTGACCGATAGATCTTTTGCCCAGTTGATGCCGCTTGTGTTCTCACCGTCAGGAAGAACGTAATAATCTTCTCCTTCGGCGAGGTCCAGTTCGGTTTTTACCCCCTCTATGGCGGGCGTCACTTCGCTGCCGAAGACACACTTTTTCGATTTGGTAACAGAGATGCAGTGACCCAGTGATTTGCCGTGAAGATTGCTGTTAATCAGGCTTGCGATTGCGCCTAGTTTGTTTAGTCCAACTAACAGGGCCAAATATTCAATGCGATTTTCCATCATCACACTCACGACATCACCACGCACAATACCTTCACCGGTCATGTAGTTGGCGTAACGATTGGCAAGCGCGTTAAATTCTGACCAGGTGATAGATTGGCCTTCGAACAAGATGGCCGTCAGATCGGCAATGCGGTCCGCATTTGCCTGAACACGTGCGCCAAAACAGTCAGCAACGTGTGCTTCGCGAGGCACCATACCTTTTTTCAGTTTTAAAAGCCCCGGTAACTGCGTCAGCGTTGACGCAACATCAATGATTCCCATCTTAACCCCCTTGCTTAATGCGTATAGACGATACCGAAGTCGTGTTTAGAACGCTACGCCACGGGACCCCAAAGGTTAAAAATGGGCGTTCATGTGTCGTTTTGTTGAAGTTCATGTGGGCTCTGGTGGCCTTAAGCATAGTGTTAATTGCTGGACTTCGGTATCTTGCAGGGTAGGTTCGCAGGTGGATTTCACCTGTTCAAATGGTTTATGGGGAGCAGATGATGAGTCAGTGGCAAATTGGTGACGTGAAAATTACGCGGGTGGTTGAAATGGAAATGGCGGGTGGCTCCAGATTCATATTACCGGATGCGACCCGTGATGCTTCGCTGCCGTACGATTGGATGATGCCTCATTTTATGGATGCAGAGGGTAACCTGATTATGAGTGTGCATGCTTTGATTATTGACACTGGAGACCGCCGAATAATTGTCGATACGTGTATAGGTAACGACAAAGAGCGAAACATCCCAGCTTGGAGCCATCTGCAAACGCGCTTCTTAGAGGATCTCGCAGCCGCTGGATATCCGCGCGAATCAATTGATACGGTTATGTGCACGCATTTACATGTGGATCATGTGGGTTGGAATACGATGCTGGTGGACGGTAAGTGGGTGCCCACTTTCCCGAATGCGCGCTATTTGATTGCGGAAGAGGAGTGGACCTATTGGGATGCCAACGAAGATGAAAGGATCTACGGTCCGGTATTGGCTGATTCTGTTCGGCCCGTTGTAGAGGCCGGTGTGGTTGATTTAGTGCCGGCCACTTATGCGGTGTGCGATGAGGTTTGGTTGGAGCCTACGCCGGGTCATACGCCAGGACATGTCAGTGTGCATATTTCGTCGGGCGGTCAAGAGGCACTGATTACCGGTGATTGTATTCATCATCCGGTACAGATGACTCGGACAGATTGGTGTAGCTCCGCAGATTTTGATCAGGCGCAGGGCCAAGAGACGCGAGAAGGATTGCTGCATAAATATGTGGATCAGGACATCCTCATCATCGGCACTCATTTTGCGACTCCCACAGCAGGTCATGTGAAGCATCGTGATGGTGGCGGTTTTTGGTTGGATGTTGGGGCTGGCTAGCTTTGCAAAGCTAGCTCACGCGAGCAGAAGTTTGACCTGACGTTGCATTTCATCCCATTGAGCAAATAGAAAAGCCTTTCGGTCAATGGGGATGTCTGCAAAGGGCACCCGCCAAAAATGTAATCGCACTTTCTGATGCCGCCAGGAGCCATTGATTAGATCAGTAGGTGAGGCTGATCCTTCAAATCCGGTGTGGGCTAAGAAAACCATGTCCTTGCCTGGGTTGGCATCAAGCATGGCGCTAAACCCGCCCAATCGGGGTGGGAGTAAGTCAGGCCAACGGGCTAACTGATCGCTCAGTTCCGGTTTTGTGCGCTTTAAACGAGAGGCTTTCTGCGGGGTAAATCGGGTACCTTCGGGATATACCATGATGTTCTCCCGCTCGCTGGCTTGGCGGGTGAGCTGGCGCACTGCATTGAGCTCAGCTTCTGTATCAACGCCTGATCGATCAACAAATAAATTAGGCAAGCGGTGTCCCGCGATGTCTAGGCAGGGCATTACAGTGAGTTCTTGTTTGAGGATATAACGCATGCCTTCGTTTCGAGTTTTGGCAAAATACATCATAGGCAGTACGGTATCGCCAATGCTGGTATGGCGGGCGGCGACCAAAGCGGTGGGTCCATAAATGGCGGCCTGACCGGTGATAACGATGTCTAATTTATAAATAGAGATACCCAGCTGTAATAAGCCGTTTGCCCACCAGTACTGTATGCGTTGGTTATAGTCGAGGTAGTTAGGGTGTTTTCGATAACGTAACCAAGCCCAAAATAGGCGTAATACGCCGCACGACTCCCATAATAAAAATCCAAGTGCAAACAGGAGTGCGTGGGGCAAGGTGCAAAAACGCTTAGAACGAGAGAGCACTGCGGCAAGTAGCAACAGCACTGGGCTGATAGCGAAGACGCTGAGGGTAATCAGTGCAAGGGCCCCAATGCTCAGAATGCGACGCTGGATCATTTAGGCCTTACCACTCATTTCCAGAAGGCGCAGCCGAAACCAAAGCCAAGCCGCGATGCCCAGCAGAATGTTGGAAATTAATGTGGCGATGAAGATGCCCTCGTATCCCATAGCGTCATTCAACAGTAACGCAAGGGGTAAGTAGATGACAAACATGCGCATAAAACTCAAGGCTGTGGAGGGCAGGGGTTTGCCTAGTGCATTAAAACTGGCCGAGGCCATCATCAGTACGCCCCACATGCTGTAACTCCAGGGTACGACGGCAAGATAAAATGCCGCTACGCCGATGACGGTGGGTGCGTCGTCGATCAATGCGACGATGCTAGGCCCAAAAAAGAAAAGCGGAATTGCGGCAAAGAATCCCCAAACGATACAGAACCTGTAGCTCACGTTGACACCGTCGCGTACGCGTGCAAATTGTTTGGCCCCCCAATTTTGGCCTACAAACGGTCCGATAGAACCGGACAGCGCAAATAAAATCATCACGGCGACAGCCTCGATTCGGCCGGCTACGCCAAAGCCGGCCACCACGGTTTCGCCGTGTTGTGCTAATAATCCAGTAATCATTGCGGCTGTAACAGGTCCGATGAGTTGTGTGGCCATGGCCGGAATGCCGACATGCATAATGCGCTTGGCGGACTTTATGAAGCCCTGCCACCATTGATGAAGCTGCATCATATTGCCGGTGTAGACGTAGTAAAAAAGTACGGCGCAGGTGAAAACTCTTGTGATTGTCATAGCGGTAGCCGCCCCGGCGAGCTCCATGCGAGGAAAGAACAGCCAACCGAAAATTAAAAAGGGATCTAAGAGTAAATTGAACAACGCACCAACGGTCATTACGATTCCGGGGATATTGGCGTTGCCGCTGGCTCGCATGATCGAACTGGCGATCATGGTTAGCGTGAACAGTACGGTTCCGGGAAGATAGATGTCTAGATAACTATGAATGAGTGCGATTGCCTCTGGACTTGCCCCCATGGCAGTGAAGATAGGGTTGATTAAAACCCATGCAACGCCTGAAAGTATCAACATGATGGCTGCGACTAATATTAGGCTGTGTGTGCCCAGACGCCGTACCTCGCTGTCCTGTCCGCCACCGACGCTGCGCGCGATGACTGAAGAGGTGCCGATGCTGATGCCCAAAGCGATACTGGTTAAAATCATGACCAGCGGAAAAGTAAAGGTCACAGCCGCGAGATGCTGTGTGCTTAGTTGGCCGATAAACCCCATTTCGAGCGTTTGGACCAGAATGCTTGATGACACACCCATGACCATGGGTGCCGTCAACTTGGCCAGTGAAGCGGTGACTGAGCCCTGAGTTAAATCTTTTTTTGACATATTTGAACCGCGCCTGGCTGGGTTGGCGTATTTAAAAAAGTGGCTACAAAATGGACCAAAATGATTAGCATCAAATCGTTTGAATTTTCCAGCAGTCGAAACAATCCCATGCCGCCTAAGAATGCGAAGACGCAATTTTGCCATTTCCATCGCAAGGTAAAATAATGTAGCCCCGCAAATATTGCGTTACTCACGACAGCGGCCGCGGTCCAGCCGATCGAGACATTGAGTAATACCGGTAGCAGGAGTCTGAAAGCGAGCTCTTCAACAATGCTGATGTAAAATAAATAGCCGACCCACAGAGCCTGAGTTGTGTTTATCGGATATCCCTTGCGCTGTAAAAATACTCCCGCAAATAGTAAGGCTCCAAAGCACGCCATTGCATAACGAGCGGGGTGCTCCAGAAGCGGCGTCAACGTCACCGAAATGATGCTTGGGTCACCGTTTGAGTAGATCAGCAAAGCAGCGATCAAACCCATAGTCAGGCCGTGCCGGACAAGAACATGGATAAATTTGGAAACGGGGGCAATCGCCCCAAAGTGGTCTCTTTGTAATCGTCCCATGGTTACCGCTCTATTGACTATCAAAGGCCACCGCGCGCGCAGATTATCATCAATTTGATCTCAGCGAGCCACACAGATTGCGAATGTTTATATTGTGGTAATGTCTGACCAACTTTTAATGTGCCTTTGGGCTGTCATTGCGGAGCTGAAATAATGTTAAGGCGATCTGTGTTTCTTTTGGTCTTGTTAGTATTTAGCCTCAGCTGCGCGCCGGCTGATCGGGCGGTGACGCCTAAAAAAAATGGTGCGGGCGCGGAGGGTGATCTCTTAAAACGCGCCGCAATCATCCACAGTGAAGTATTGACGTTAGATGCGCATGCGGATGTCGAAATCGCTGGCGCGCCTTCGGCTTATGTGGGCGCCGATGGATTGTCAAAAGTGGCACCAGCTAAAATGCGCGCGGGCGGCCTTGACGCCGTAGTGATGGCGCTGGCGGTAGGCCCCAAGCCGCGCTCGATTCAAGGCTATGCGCAGGCTGCAGAGATAGCCCGCAACAAACTTGCAGCTGTGAGATTGCTTGCTGCTGAGCCAGCAAATAATCTTGTCATCGTTACTCGTGCTGATGAATTGATTGATGCACACAGTCGGGGTCAGCTGGCGGTATTGTTAGGATTCCAAAATGCGTTGATTCTAGGCACTCAAGTCGAAGATTTGACCCGTTGGTTTGATGCTGGGGTCCGCGTATTTGCGCTGACTCATATGGGGCACAATGATTTTGCTGATTCATCTCGCACGCTATTCGACAGTATCTCCGGTGAGCGAGAACTGGAGTCGGAGCACGGCGGTTTATCTGATCTGGGTCGTCAAGCGGTGGCGAAGGTCAATTTGCTTGGTGGTGTTCTTGATATTTCGCAGTTGTCTAAATCGGCGGCACTGCAAGTTATTGAAATGTCTGCGACGCCGGTCATCGCCAGTCATTCAAACGTCCGGGCGTTAACACACGTTAGCCGTAATCTGTCAGATGAAGAAATCGATCGCATTGGGGCGACCGGTGGTGTGATTCATGTAGCACCTTTTCGGGGATATCTGTTTAACTCTGCTGATCCGAGGATGGATTCTGATATCAGGGCGGTGCGTCGAGCGCACGGTATTCAAGAGGATTACCTATACCCGTTTGAGCTGTATTGGGAAATAGATGACCCCCAACTAAAACAGGAATTTTTGACCACCATGAGTGCTCTGCTTGGGCCTATCGATTTGCAAGATATGCTTGATCATGTGGACTATATCGCGCAGCGCGTTGGCGCAGACCATGTGGGTATTGGCACCGATTTCAACCATGGCAGTGGCATTGCAGGGTTTGAGGATGCCAGCGACGCGTTGAACGTGACCGTTGGGTTGCTTGAACGAGGGTATACGGCGGCTGAAATCAGAAAGATTTGGGGCGGGAATTTTATCCGCGTGTGGCGAGCGGCCGAGGCTCGGAGCAAGAAATCCTGACGCTCAATGTTTTATCGACTTACTTTGCGTGCAGTTCTGGCAGCTGATCGTTGGAGTAAATTTTGCGAATGAACCTGGGGTTGGTAGAAGACATGTCTATTTGGTAGGCGCCATCTTCCCGATGACTAGGTACATTGAGGATGCGTGCCAGATTTTGGCCAAGCCAACGCTCGATTTTTAGTACAACCATCTTGCGACGTAGCCGTCCCTGTACATCTCGGTTGAGTACGGTTGGTAGTGTGTTGAGTGTGAGAATCTCGTCGATGGCCGGATTAGCCATTTTTTCGCGTCCTTCCTCGGAGGCATAAAAGTGGGAAACAGCAAACACGGTCTTCCCCGGTCTGATCTGCTTTAAAAATTCACAGGACTTCACCACGGTTGAGCCGGTGCGTACCATATCGTCGAATAACACGATATCGTGCCCATCGATTTCTTCGAAAGTAGATTCACTTTGGTCATGCAGCTTGATGGCCACCTCGCGCTCGCCGGAGCGTTCTTTGTCGAGCAAAATAAACTTTGCTTTGGGTAAACCAAGGCGGTTGTACATTGCTTTAACGAAGTCGCGAGCTCCAGCATCCGGTGCGCACAGCGCAAGTCCCTCTCCTTGTGGTCCGTAGTTGACGATGTCAGATTGGTGTATGTAGTTGCAGTAAATGTCATACGGGATGAGGTTGTGAAAATGGCCGTTGAATACTTCGTTAAACATGCTTTGCACAGAATGAGAGTGGTTATGCACTGTCATGACGCTGTCGACGCCGGCTAGTTTCAACATTTGTGCGTAGAGCTTCGCGGTGAAAGGTTGACCGTCGAATTTTTTTAAATCTTTTTCATCGCGCGCAACTAACGTTTCGCCCAGGGAACGTTTAGGGCCACGATCTTGGGCGCTGTAGTAAAGGTCTGGTTCAACCAGCATGACATGTTTGGCGCCGTTTTCTTTTGCTGCTCTGGCGATCAATAGGTTGCGCATCGCTAGATTTTGCCGACTGACCACGTGGCTTGACGTGCTCACAATAACCACCACTTTGCCTTCCAAGCGACGACCAACGCACGAGAAGTCCTCTTCATCAGATATAAATCTCGGGCAGAATTCTGTGTTGGCAAAGGTTTTCATGCTGATCAAGTCAGCGATGTCGCTGACTTGCCCCATGCTAAAGGCCAGATCGATAGCAAAAGGGTCATCGGATGAATTGCCGACGATAACAATATTCTTGAACGAGACTGACATGTTCCTCAGCTAAACAAGTTGGCGGCGCTCAGCCTAATGAGTGAAGCGCCTATAGGTCAATAGATGTTCCCAAATTAGCCGCGTTACCAGTTATTAACGTGCATGATCGTGTCCAGTGAGGGGCGGTATGCGGGTTTAAAATCGGTGCCTTTGGTATAAGCAATAGGAATGAGGGCAACTTGCATATAGTCGTCATAAGGAATCCCGAGCATCTCAGCGATTTCTTTTTCGTGCATGATATGCAGGGTTGTCCAAGCGGTGCCAAGACCGCGCGCGCGCGCGGCAAGCATGAAGCTCCAGGCAGCGGGAATAATTGATCCATAAGCAGCGGTTTGCGCCAGCATGCCACCGGCGGCATCATGATCCGTGCGCCCGACGATACAAGGGATCAGCATTGCGGGTACATTGGCCATATTCTCAGCCAGATACTCTGCAGAAGAAGTTGAGCGAACCTGGCTCGACTTGAGCGCATCGTCGCCACTGTCTTTGTGCAGATGGTGTATGGCAACGGGCATTTCACGATAAAGGTCAAAGGCCTGGGCGTACAGCGCGCCAATCCGAGCTTTTTTTTCCGGGTCGGTGACAAATACAAATTGCCATCCCTGCGAGTTTGATCCAGTAGGCGCTTGTATGGCGAGTTTTAAACACTCCTCGAGTGTTTCTATTGCAACAGGCCTGTCGAAGTCGAGACGTTTGCGGACGGCTCGGGTAGTGCTGAGTAGCTCATCGCTGGATAGGTCCAATTGCGCGTGTGACATTTTTTGCTGATCCATAATTTTTCGGTTCCCCATCGTAAAAGAATGATGAACGCAAACCAATGGCCATTTTGCGTTTGACTAAACGATAGGGATATCTTTGTGCTAGAGTTTTGATAACCCGCGATTTCAGAGGTGTGGTGCGTGATTGATTGTGATTCCCATGTGCTGGAACCTGCAGACTTATGGACAAACTACCTCGAAAGTAAATATGTAGATCGGGCGATTCGCATTGACGAGGTCGATGGCATTGAACGATTGATCATCGGTGAAAAGGTGGTCTTGCAGGGTGTCCTAGCGGGATTAGGCGGAGCTCACGTCGATAAGAGGCGACTTTTTTCACCGGGTATGCAGTATATTGACGGCTGTCCGCCGGCGAGTTACGACCCCGCCGCGCGCCTTCGTGAGATGGATCGATGGGGTGTTGAGCATACGCTGCTGTTCCCAACTATCTGTATTTTGCCTTTTCCAACTGATGATCAATTGTTGGCGAATGCGTATTGTCGAGCCTATAACCGCTGGATATATGATTTTTCCTGCGCTTGTGATGGGCGAGTATGGCCGGTTGCTGTGGTCAACTGGCACGATCCAGAGTCGGCAGCGCAGGAATTGGCGGCATGCATCAAGCGAGGGTTTAAAGCTTTGTTTGTGCCACCCGAGACCATCTCTGGCAAGCGCTTATCCGATCCAGTTTTTGATCCAATCTGGACTCTTTGTCAGGCGGCAAATCTCCCTGCCTGTTTGCATGTGGTGGTTCGATTTTCGGGTGCAGCCGTCCCTTTTGCCGATTGGCACGCCAGTTCGCCCGGGCCGTTGTTCGGTTTCGGGTTAGGTGCGACAGGCCAACTCATACCCGCGCTCACCAGTATGGTTGCCGATGGGCTCTTTGACCGTTACCCGGGCCTCAAAGTAGTGAGCGTTGAAGCGGGTGCTGGATATGCGCCGTATTTAATGGACCGCCTGGACGCAAAATTCATGACCTTCAAAGAGTTAGTTTCCCTAAAGCGCAAACCAAGTGAATACATTCGTGAGCATTGTTACTTTGTCGCAGAGCCACTGGAGCGAACTGTCTCAATGACACTAAAGTTGGTGGGTGATCAAAATATCATGTGGGGTAGCGATTACCCCCACATCGACGGCTTGGCTGATGTAGATGTCCATCCTGATCTGGCTAACGTCTTGTCTGAAAATGCTCGGAGGGTGTTTGATTGATCATGATAGATCGAAGAATCCTATTGTATTTCTATCCCACCACCTGGGTGTTCGTAGATGATGAGGAACGGTTTTTAACAGCCATGGAGCTTATGCTAGGCGGTGCTCGCCCTTGCGCTCTTTTGTTGAATCCACTCAAAGCGCAGAAATTCTTAGAGGAACGCACTGGGATAGCTAACAAAATAGCTCCAGAAATTATCCGTTCGAATGAAGAAGGAGTTCTCGTTCGTTTTTCGCCCGAAGTTTTGGTTGAGGACGTTGCTGGCTTTTCGAAATTTGAAGAGGTGTCAGTTGTCGTTTCGGATTACGCTATGCCAGGTATGAATGGGCTCGAGTTGTTCGCGAAGCTGAAACCCTCAGTTTATAAAAATGTTTTACTCACTGGAGTAGCGGACGAGAAAATTGCTGTCGAGGCTTTCAATGATGGATCGATTGATCGTTTTTTCTCCAAGGATAATTTAGGTACTCTTGAAACCTTGCTCGAGCATTTATATCTCCTCGAGCATGATCGGTTTTCAGAGTTGCAGGAACCGCTTCTAGGGCTTTTACCTCAAGACGTTAGAGAATTTATAACGGACGAAGAGTTCCGGAAAATATTTTTTGCTGAATTGACCCGGTTAGATATCGCGGAATATTACCTTTCTATTGCGCCCTTTGGGTTTTATTTATTGGATTCCGCTGGATCGCCTTTTTTTATTTCTCTCGCCACAACAGAGCGGCTAGATCGGGCTTTCCTCAGCCTCTCTAAGCATATAAGCGACAGTGATTTTTTGTTAGATATGCGGCACTACAAGGTTCAAACGGAGATTTTTGAACCTTTAGACTCATCGTCGGCATCCGACTACGATTTTGAGTTCAACACCGTTAGATTATCTGCTGTGCCCGGATCCCGCTCTCGGTTTTGGGGGCTGCACACTAGCCCGGCGATAGACGTTGACTACGACTCAGAAGTTTCCTCACTTATCCGTTATCTCGAGGCAAAACAATATCCATACGAGTAAACTCGCCAATCTCTGAAGTGCAAGATATTGTTCCGCCGAAATATGTTGCGAGACTATCTCTGCAAAAGTTTAGGCCGATGCCACTCCCGAAGGTCGAAGTGGAAAAATCAGGGGCGAAAATTTTTGGGATTGTTTCGGCTGGGATGCCTGAGCCGTTGTCTGAAAAAGACACGAGGAATTCATTGGCCGCTTCGGTAACGGTGATGCTGATTGAGGGCTCTTCAGTTATGCCTAAGTGGTTAAATGAGTTCTTGAGCAGGTTGAAAAAAACGTGGATCAAAATAAGTTTTGATCCGCGGATAGGGTTGCTCCCAGTGGTCGAGTATTCAACGATGGATCTGTCTACTTTGCTTTTGTAAGGGAAGCGGTCGATTGCTTCTCTTATTGCTTCATCAAGATTGAAACTTTCCAATTCGTTGCGCGGGATTTTTAAAACTGAATTGCTGACTAGAAAAATGTCTATCAGGGTAGATGCTGATTCGGCTTCATCGAGTATTACTGATGGTAATTCGGCGACGTTGAGGGCTTTTTTTTTGTCCGTAAGATTGTCTATTTGAATTTGAGGGCTTTGAAGAATAAGTTGATTCAGATGTGCTGCGCGCGCGGCGATGCTTAATAAGGGCGTCCGCAACTCGTGTGCTATTGACGAGCCTATTGCTGTCAAGGCTATTTCGCGGGCACGTGCTTCGTCGTTTTGTCTGCGCGCAATAATTATGATTGCAAGATAGATCGAAATGTAGATCGTCGCTGTCAGGATCCAAATCAGGTTTATTTCTGTAGGGTCGATGGCAATGAAAGTTATGGCCAAAATTGCGACGAGCGCCAGAACACAAAACGCTAGAATGCCAGCGATGAGAATATCAGTTGATGCAAGTAACACTGCGCCCAGAACCGCGATGAATTCGAATGCGCGCCTCATTAATATTGTTTCTTTGGGATATGCTTGCGTCAACTCTAAAAAGTATCCGGCTAGCAAAAACAGCGGCCCTGTGATTATTAACGTTAGGAGGAAATTTCTCTTCAAAATCGCTGTGAAATTGCGTTTATCCAAGTGATGGCCTAAAACATAAAGGCTGAGTAAACCAATCGCAGTAAACCTTAGGATTGAGGGTTCAGACTCTCCCAAGACTTTGTTGGAGAAGTGGAGAAGAATGTGGACGGTTATGCCCGCTATGGCAATAAAGCGTATCCACGGTGAAAATCGTTGATATGTATCCTCGGAAGCAGAAATGTATTGAGCGTAAGCTTTAAGCATCTTTTTAAACACAAGGTAGAGAGTTGCGGGGCTATTTGTAAATATTTGGAATGGGGTCAGTGTCTACTTAGTGTATTGATCCCATACTCTTGTTAGAGTTTAGAGGCATTCAAGAAGCGTAATTAAATGAAGTGGTTAGAGTCAATCGTTGCTTATTCTGCACCTGCGTTACTGCTCGATGGCACGCCATGGAAAAATGAATGGCTGGAGCGTGAAAAACGTTCATTTATTGCGGTTCATACCATTTGGTTTGCTTGCGCAATAGTTGGTTACGTCGGGCATTATTTCTTTTTTGATCGAATAAATGGCCTCGAGCCTCTAGACTTTTGGTTTGCCTTTCGGATGAGTATGGCTGGTGCGATGCTCCTCGCTCTCGCCTTTTACTTGTCACCGCTGACGTCAACTCGCTATTACAAAGTCCCTGCAGTGTTCTTTATTTGGTTAATGTGCTTTACACAGGCTCGCGTTGCGGTTTGGTATTCACTTGATGCTTGGATATTTAGTTTCATCTTTGTAATCGGAAGTGCGTTTATTTTGAGACTTAATCCAGTCAAGAGTTTCTTGTTTGCATTTTTAACGATCGCATCAACTTATTTTTCTCTAGCCGAGGCGGGATTGCCGGATTCATGGTTTGGAAGTGCTGCGGTAGTAACGATACTCGTGGTGGTGGTAATTCGAGGGGCGAATATAGCTGATGTGAAAAATTTTCTGCTGGTACAGCAAAATGCTGCTGCTCAAAAGCAAATTATCGAACTCAACCTTGAGTTCGCTCATCGAATCAGGGCATTTATCCCCAAAGTGATTGCGGACCGACTTGACGCCCTCGTGAATGAAAAGCGGATGAGCATCTTGGAAGCCAGCGTTGATGTCTTGCGACCCGTGACTAAAGAAGTTGCTTGTTTATTCAGCGACATTCGTGGGTTCACGCAAGGATCCAAAGATCTAGAAGCTTTTGTAAGTGAGTCAGTATTACCCGAGGTTCGGGCTTGCTCAGATGCGGTAGAATTGTATTCGGGTATTCCTAGAAAGATTGGGGACTTGGTTTTTGCATACTTTGACGATGAAAATCGCGCGGTGAATGTTCCGCGTGCCCTTATTGCCGCTATGAGAATGTCGCAGGTTAACACTGATATGAATCGAACCTCTTCGACGAGGGAGATTCGTAGGTTTATCTTGGTTTCGTCTGGAAATGCCGTGGTCGGAAATGTAGGCGGGCTTGATTCGTCCATGGAGATAACCGCGCTTGGTTCTCCGGTTAACTTTTTGAGCAGGTTGGACGATGCGACCAAAGAACCGGCGTTAGCGGCACATCTTACCAGTGGCGATGTCTTGATTTCACCAAGCGCGAAACAAGTTCTAGACGAGATAAATATAGAATTGCAGCTTCGACGTCTTGATCTTGATTCCCTTGGAATTGAAATAAGAGATTTCCCCGAAACGAAGTTCGTTCTAGCGATGCCACCCTCTGCGTCCAATCAGGAGAGACTAGAAATGTTTCTTGAACAACTATCCAAAGGCACATGAACGAAACTAAAGAATTACCCAGAACGCGTGAGCAGGTGCAAAGCGATTTAGATTTTATTCATGGGTCGATTTGGCCTGCTGATGTGCGGCAGATGGACAATATAGTGGGAAGAATAAGACGGCGAGGGGCTTCCTCTGAATACGCTGACATTCGTATTTGGAAGTTGAGTCCCTTAGGCGTGGAACTCCTGGATGAAACGGCGGAGCTAATCTTTAGGAAGGGAGAAGAAGTCGATTTACAAATCGTGATTTTTGGCGAGCGGTCTTCCTATGAAGGCCTTATTGTTGACGTAGTGCGAGATCGGGGGCCTCTTCATTTTTTCGGCGTCAGGCTCTCAGTGGCTTCTGAAAAAGAATTTGATTATCAGCTTCAAGAGCGTAGGAAAAGCGATCGATGGTTGTGCTCGGATGAATTTTTCCCGACATGTATTGCTGTAAGCCCTGGGCGTTATAACGATTATATTTATTTTAAGGTGAGAGACATAAGTGCGAGGGGCGTGAGGCTCACTTGCAGTTTGAGGAATAAATTCTTGCTGAAAGGCATGATCTTGAAACTCACGATGAGCTTGCCTCTCGTTGGGAATGCGCTGGTGACGGTTAGGTTAGTCCGGCTTCGGATAATATCAGCAAACGGCCGCGATTTATTGGAGGTAGGTGCCGAATTTATAAATCTTTCTGAGCGCGCAAAGACTGCCCTGGCGCAATATCTGATTCAATTTAGTTGCGTTGACGATTTGGATTCTCTTCGTGTTCAGGGCCTTTTACCCCCTTCTGTAGCTAATGGCGCTGATTTTTATTTTATCAAAAGTGAAGATGATTACCGAAAGGTGCTTAATTTGAGGCACTACGCTCATTCGCGCGAGGGAAACATTGTTGATTCGGATGTCGGGCCTGAAGATATGGCTGACATGAGAGATGCGGCAGGGCGAATTTTAGTTGGAAAATATAACGGTAAAGTGATCGCGACAGGTAGGATTTCTTTTCCTGATGCTGATCTCCCGTTGGAGCAAGAAGCTTATGTTGATTGGCCTAGCGATCTGCCCGGTCGGGATAAAATCGTCGAGCTGGGCAAGGTGTGTACCGATCCAAATTTCAGAGGAAGCGACTTATTTGCGAGGTTGATCCAACAAGTGATGGCAACATGCGTACGTTTGGATAGGCCTAATGTTGTTGTCGTCGCACTTCCCAAATTGTTAAAAGTTTATAAGAAACTAGGTTGTCGAGAGACGGGCTTAACGCACGAGCAGCCATTTTGGAACGGAGTGCAGCACGTCTTAATTGTGAACGGGTTTGATGTTTGCTTGGGCCGAGGGGTAAGTCCGGTTGTTTGGAATCTTATTTATCGTGAGCCTTTTGAATATCTAGTTGAAAATGGCTTCGTTGAAGTTGCAGGCATGGATTTAGTGCGGGTTCGTATTTATAAGTTTTTTTCTTGGATTGCGCCTGTAATGCGTGTATTCCAAAAATTTCGGGTGCGTTGACTTGCTAGTGTCATCTGTGCTCCTAAATTATTCTCGCCCGATTATAGCCTTTGTAAGCGTGATATCGATTTTGATAGGTGCCGGTGTATTTAACTTGCAGGTTTCGCCAGATAACCGTGCTTTTTACGCAGCCGACTATAGAGAGTACGCCGACCTACTGGAATTTGAAGACGATTTTGAAATCAATAGCTTTGTTGCTTTTGGAGTGAGCTCGAGCGAAACGATTCTGGATTCGGCTGAATTTCGAAGTAGCCTTCGGTGGCTAGAGCGAGAATCGCCGAGTCTGAGAAACTATGTACGATCAATCTCGATCGCAAGCCTTCCTCAAGCCGTGTCAGAAAACGACGAATTGGTTGTTGGAAACCTGCTTGATGTCGCTTGCCCGGACGTGTGTATCTCGTCTGCCGCAAGTTTGGTTGGGCGAAGCCAGAATAGAGGGCGGTTGGTATCAAATGACCTCCGTACGGTGATGCTTTTTGTGATTTTAGATGTCGACGTCGAACTGCCGACTGACGTGACAGAAACTTTTGATTCTATCCAAACGTTGATTGCAACTTTTGAAGGAAACTTCCCTGATCTGATTATTCATCACACCGGCGCTGTACCGATGATGCAGGCTTTCGTGGACACTGCAACAAAGGATTCATCTACAGTTGTGTCTTTAGCCTTTGCGGTGATCTTCGTTTTGCTCGCGTTGCTTTTGGGTAGCGTAAAGCTGGCCGGGTTGCTTTTTTTGACGGGCTCCCTCGCAGCCGCAATTTCGTTGGGAATGGCGGGTTGGTTGGGCATGACCTTAAATACAGCTACAGCTATTGTTCCGATTGTGGTCTTTACACTCGTTGTCGCGGGCGCAATGCATCTTCTAGTGCACTATCTGCAGAGGCTTGACGATGGAGCAATCCCGTCTCGCAAGCATTTAGAAGCTTCATTCAACGCACAGTTTTTGCCAATGTCGTTTGCCGCGGTTACCTCTATTTTGAGTCTTCTTTCACTACAATTTGTTACCTCTCCGCCGATAAAGGAACTTGGTGCGTTGTCTGCCGTAGGTGTTTTCGCAGGATATGTTCTTTCATTTACATTTTTGGGATTGCTGTTACCGAAGTTCCGAATCTCCAAAAGACTTGTCGCGCTTAGATTTATTCGCGGGTGTCTTAATGGCTATGCGAAGCGTAGCGAAGGCAAAACACGTTTTGCTTGGTTGTGTTTGTTCGCGTTTATTTTGGGTAGCTTGGGTGTATCTGCGCTTAAAGTTGACGATGATTTTGTGCGGTATTTTGATTCAGATGTTCCTTTTCGTTCTAATGTTGAGAGTTTAATTGAACTAGGAGTGGGTAGTCCGTATCAAATTGAAATGGTCCTAAGCGCTCAAAATGCGGGAGAAATACTTGCCCCGGAGGTGTTGAACTATCTGCGGGAATTTGAGGCCGAATTCCGGGCGCATCCTCAAGTGTTAAATGTATCTACCGTGTCTGCGGTGCTAGAAGATGTTTCTATTGCCCTTGATGTGCCCCTCAGACTCTCGGACAAACTTGCCATAAATCAATTGTTTTTCGCCTATGAGCTTAGTCTTCCGCCGCGCCAAACAAGCAATGCGTTTTTGGACCCGTCAAGGAAAAAATTGAGGAGTTCAATTCTGCTTAAGGCGGTTACTTCGAATCAGACGCGAAAACTAGAGGCCGAAATTTACAACTTTCACTCTAAGCACGCCCCGAGTGATATCGCTATTTTGGTTACGGGTGAAAATATTCCGGTTGCGCATTTATCTGCTCGGAATATAGAGCAATCGATGAAGGGTCTTGTTCCTGTTCTATTTATTGTAGCTGGTGTTTTAGCGCTTATTGCTCAGCGGTTTGGCTTGTTTTGGGTGGGTCTTTTTTCCATAGCTATTCCAATATTGGCAGGCTTTGGTATTTGGGGGTGGTTAGTAGGTGAGATAGGGTTGGCTGCCGCAATCATACTTGCCGCGACGGTGGGCGTAGTCATTGATGATACGATCCACATTGTTTATCGGTTCGAAGATGGAAGGCGGTATCTCGGTCTAACGTTAGAAGAGGCCGCGTCTTATGCCGTTCATAAATCCGGCGCCGCTGTCGTTGCGACTAGTGTATGTCTGAGTTTAGGATTTTTGTTAATGTATTTCAGCGCGTATGCTGTGAACCAAGTATTTGGGATAATTGCGTTCCTAATCTTTTTACTGGCGATGTTTTTTACTTTGATAATCCTACCAAAGCTGTTAGTTGTCGGTGGGAAAAGGTAAAGTCCGAGACTTGTAGCAGTATAGTCGTGGCCAAGGGCGATGTGATTGAAAGATTCCGATAGTGGGGAGATAACAAAAGAGCTCATCAACTGGTCCGTGTATTCGGAGAATTATGATGCGCTGTGTGATGCCAATCCTGCCTACCAAGAAAACGTTAATATATTTCGAGAACGTTTGAAAAACCTCAAAATACCAAGCCGTCCGCGGGTCTGTGATCTGGGTGCGGGGACGGGAAATTTTTTGATAGAGGTTGGTAAACAGTTTCCGGGCGCCGAGTTGCATCATGTAGATTGGAATGAATCGATGACCGCTATTGCGCGCAAAAAGTACGATCGAGAAGGGTTGGAAGTCGTTGTGCATGAGCGGGACATCCGAGATGTAGATTTCCCGCAAGGCACATTTGATTTGGTGGTCTGCGTGAATGCGATTTACGCAATGCCAGAGCCCGATATCGTGCTCCGAAATCTTCGGAATTGGACCAACATCGGCGGTTTTTTATACGTGATCGATTTTGGTCGTCAGGTCCAACTGATCGATTGGGCGTACTATATTTTGAAGAATCGGGTGAAGGAGCTAGGGTTACGTAACGCGATCCGGTGGTATCGGGATAACGCGGAAAATCTGAAGCAAAATAGGAAGGGAGCGAAGGCACAAACAGATGGATCCTACTGGTTGCATAGCAATGAAGAGTTCGCGACTAGATTGCAAGGTGCTGGTTGGGAGATAGAATTGCTTGAAACCTGTTATCGAGATTGCTGTGATTTAGCTGTTTGCACTAACCCCCCGTCCTAGGCTAGAAGAAGCTGTCTGCACCTCAATCTCTATGATTTGCGACGTTCAATCAGCGGCCTTTGTTCAGGTTTAGGGGTGTTTAGCTAGATCGAAATAATCAGTATGATCATCGTTGCGAGGATCAGTTTCTTGGGATGGCGAGCGAAGTTCGCTTTCAGGTATTTAAATTAGTCAAAAAGGATCGAGTCTCAAATGGGGGTCGTTATGCTTGCTTCTAGGTTGCTCCCAGACCAAGGGTCTAGATTATGGTAGTGCCTGCGCTGGTAATGATTCCCTCGCAGAAACATGCTCGCTGTGCGGGCCACAGCAATACTCCCATTAATTGTGTTTGCCTGACCTCTCCGTTGTTTTGCGATCGTAAATCCCCCCATACAAGTGGTAATCGGCGTGGCAGATAGTTTTAGATATTCTGAAAAAGTGAGCGTCTCAGCGGAAGACAAAAGCCGTTATTTAGCATTTGCGCAACGCACGGTGAAAGCAGCCGGAGCGTCTACGCTTGCGTATTTTAGAGCGCAGGTAGAAGTTCAAAATAAATTGTCAAACGGGCAATTCGACCCGGTGACGCAGGCTGATAAATCAGCAGAGAAAATTATCCGTCAAGCTATAGAACGGGCCTACCCCAATCATGGTGTTTACGGCGAAGAGTATGGATTTAGCCAAGGTAATGGACTGACCTGGGTGATAGACCCAATTGATGGTACACGAGCGTTCGTGTCGGGCATGTTGCACTGGGGGGTCTTATTGGCGTTGTTCGATGGCGATCAACCTATAATAGGTGTGATGTACCAACCCTACACGGATGAGTTGTTCTGTGGCGATGGAGAACAAGCTTTTCTTCTGCGCGGTGAAGACCGCCGCACGCTGGTGACTTCTTCGTGCACTGAACTGTCTCGCGCCGTGCTTGCAACTACCGGTTACGATTGGTTCACGCAAAGCAGTCGTAGTCAATTTGATCGGCTTAAGCGACAAGTGGAGCTTTGCCGGGTGGGCGGAGATTGTTACCTCTACGCGATGGTGGCGATGGGTACTGTGCACCTTGGTACCGACGTTGCTCTTGAGGCCTATGACATTCAGGCATTGATACCTATTATCCGAGGCGCTGGTGGTGTGGTGACGACCTACGATGGCAATAATCCCAGCTTAGGAGGCAATATCCTCGCTTCGAGTAACGCCAGCTTGCATGCACGTGCGCTAGAGGCGCTAAACGGCGGGTCAAATATCTGCTAGCTGGACCGCAGGGGTACAGTTGAATTGCCGTTCGGCTATGCACGCTTCAAAGATAACGCCACCTTATGTGGGTAAGGCATGGGTCTTGAGTTGCCTATGGAGTTTTTAAACCGCTTGATCGTTTTTGAGCGTTTTTAGGGTTTGGATAATTAAATTTCGCTCAGCTCGTTTAACCCGAGCTTCGAGGCTATCCACGGTGTCCCCTGCCATTACTGGGACAGTGACTTGTGACAAGGGTGGACCGGAATCATATTCCTGGTCCACAAGGTGCAACGTGGCGCCGGTTTCTTTTTCCCCGGCAGCAAGCACGGCTTCGTGGACCGAGCGTCCGAAGAATCCTTTACCACCGAATTTAGGCAGTAGAGCCGGGTGAGTATTGAGAATTTTTCCGGCATAGTGGTCCAGCGTCGCAGAACCTAATTTTTTCATGTAGCCCAGAAGCAGTATCCAATCGACTTCCGCTTCGCGAAATGCGGCGAGCATGGCGGTGTCAACGCCGTGATCGTTGACGTGCGTTTTGGTGCTGATGTGTCTGGTTTTGACACCTGCGTCGTCTGCTTTCTTTATTGCGCCAGCGCCGCTGTTATTACTGATGACTAAAACCACCTCAGCATCTAGAGCACCCTGCTCACAAGCCTCCAGTACTGCTTGCAATGTGGTGCCCGCGTGCGATGCGAGAACGGCAAGTCGCATTAGGCTGCCAACTTAAAGATCGCAGTATGGCGGATTTCGGTGGTCATCACATTGTCGCGCCAGTAGGTTACCCATATCTGAATGAAGTGATGACCTTTGTTTTGCCATTTTTTTAGTGGGACCGACTTGACGGTGACGGTATCCCCTTCATAGAGACCGGCGTGGTGGCGAGTTTCTGAGCCAACGTGCAGCCAAGTGGGCATCTTGTACTCGTTCATCAAGGCGGTGTTGGCTAACGAGAGCAACAGGTGAGGATGAATGGCACCGGTTTTGTACAGTGAATGAGGGTCTTTAACTTCGGTAACATAACGCTCATTGTCTGCGGGTGTCAGCTCGCAGGTCCATGGTGTGAAGGCCTGATACGGCACGACATTATGCCATTGAATTTCGGTGCGGTCGGGGTTTTTGTAAGGGGGGGCCAGCGATGTAAGATCTGGTGTCTCTGGCGCACTATTAAATTCGCTTGTGAGCGTGGCAATCCGCACACCGTTTTGGTTGTCGCAATTGACCGTCTGTTTCTCTGGGCCGTCGATGTACGTAAAGGTCAGGATATCTCCATGATAAGTAGGTTTGAATAAGCGAACCTGATTGCAAGCTTGGTCGAGCCACAATTGGCCAAATTCTTCTACAAGTGGATAGGTTAAGTGACCGTAGATGGCAACACCGGGAACCAGCGCGCCGCTAAATCCGTATTTTTGGGCGATATCGTCGCTGTGAATACGGTTTTCACTGTCCTGACTAAAATTTTCGGCTTTGACGGAATACTGTTGCATAAATGATTTTACCCGTAGGCTTGTGCGGGCAGCCAAGTGACCAATGCCTGCCAGTTGAAGATGATTAACATGCCGATGATTTGCAGAAAGATAAAGGGCACGACTCCTTTGTAAATTGTGAAAACGTCAACGCCCTCCGGCGCAACGCCCTTGAGGTAAAAGATGGCAAAGCCTACCGGTGGTGTTAGAAAGCTGGTTTGGAGGCAGACGGCAAACAAGACAGTGAACCATACAGGGTCGAAACCCAGATTAATGACAACCGGCGAGACCAGTGGCAGAACAATCAAAGACAGTTCTATCCAATCTAGGAAAAAGCCCAAAATGAAGGTGATCAGTAAAATGCAAATCACGATTCCGCTAGGCTGAAAAGGCAGGCCCAGTAGGGCGCGTTCAAAGAGATGGTCGCCGCCTAGCCCCCGCAGCACCAACGAAAAAGCGGTGGCGCCCAGAAGAATGGCAAAAATAAAGGCGGTTGTTCTGCTGGTTTCTTGGAGCACTTCCGCCATGACCTGTCGGCTAATTTGGCGTTTGATAAGCGCTAGAATAAGCGCACCTGCAGCGCCAACACCGGCAGCTTCTGTTGGAGTGGCTAGGCCAAAAAATATGCTGCCAAGCACTGCCAAGATCAGGAACGCGGGCGGTAGGATCGCTTTGAACAGTGACCAGATCGCATCCATATCAAAATTTTCAGCGGGTGCCGCTGGAGCCATCTCAGGTTTGAAACGGCCTATGGCCAAGATGTAGAGAATATACAGGCCGGCTAACAAGGTGCCAGGGAAAACGGCGCCGAGAAAGAGATCGCCGACACTCATCGCCATGCGATCCGCCATCAAAACCAACATAATACTGGGTGGTATCAGGATGCCCAAAGTACCCACGGCGCACACGGTGCCTGCAGCGAGTGATTTGTCGTAACCGTTGCTGAGCATGGTGGGTAAGCCCAGCAGTGCAAGCAGTACAACAGATGCGCCGATAATACCCGTGGTTGCAGCCAGCAATATTCCGATGAGAGTGACAGTGATGGCTAATCCACCGCGTATGGAACCAAATAGCTTTGCGAAGCTGACCATCAGTTGATTTGCAATACCGGAGCGGTCCAGCAACAAACCCATGAAAATGAACATAGGCAGAGCCACCATGACCCAGTTACCCATAACGTTCCATATTCTCTCAACGGTGAGTGACGTATAAGACCAATCCAAGCCTATGTTAAGGGCAAAATCCACGTCGAGAACGATCGCGAAGGCGCTGAATAAGACAGCCAGTCCACCAAGAATCCAAGCGACGGGAAACCCTGTAAAAACCAATGCGATGAAGCTTACGAACATAAGCACAGCCATGATTTCGTTAGCGGCCATGTTTTGCCCCCGTTAAAAATAGCAGGGCCCATACCCGCGTGAGCCGGGAAAAAACCGCAAGCGCGAGAAGCGCAAAACCGATGGGTAAAAAAGCCTTAATAAACCAGCGCATGGGCAGCCCGCCCGGCGAGGGTGATTGTTCGCTTAAGTTAAATGAGGACACAACAAAGGGTACGCTGTAGACGAGCACCAGCGTGATAAAGGGTGCGAGGAATAAAACAATGCCATATAGCTCGATCCATGCTCGAGCGCGCGGGCTTAGACGTTCATGGACAACATCCACCCTGATGTGGGTGTCGGCTTGATAGGCGTAACTTAGGCCGAGTAAAAATCCAATGGAATACAGGTGCCATTGCAGCTCTTCCAGTTCTATTCGCCCTTCATTGAAGAGATAACGCAGCATAACGTTCACAACAATCACCGCCAGTAGCGCTAGCCAGATCAAAGATACCCATGCACCCAGCCGAGTCAGAAAATAATCAATCGACCGAGAGAGTCTGGTCTGCGGCAAATCTGCGTCCGAGGCCATCAAAAATCCCTTGGCAAGTAGGCGCGCGCCTTCCAAAATTGGTACTCGGCGCGAAATTTGCGTTGAGAGGCTAAGATTTCTGCGAAGTCTGAATCAGCTGCCGCTTGCTCCTCCATAATGTTTTGGGTGGTTCGCTCCAGTTCGCGCAGAATGGGCTCGGAGAACGATTCTGCGCTCACGCCGATGTCCCCAAAGCCGGCGATGATGGCGCCTTGCTTGGCCTCTGAATTTGCCAGATTACGCATGACGCCGGCGGTGCAGCCCATTTCGAGGAGGGCCTGGTCGGCGGGCGAAAGTGCTCGCCAAGCGTCAATATTCACGACCAGATGTGACGCGGTGAAGGTTTGATGCCAACCGGGGTAATAATTGTACTTAGCCACTCGGTTAAACCCCAGGGTTTGATCAACAACAGGCAGCGCAAATTCAGTGGCATCAATGGCGCCCTTTTCCAGGGCCTGAAAAATTTCACCGCCCGGTAGCATCGTTACGCTGGCGCCCATCCGTTCCATAACCTGTCCGCCCAACCCCGCAAAACGAATTTTGAGTCCCCTAAGATCTTCCAAAGCCTTGATTTGCTTGCGGAACCATCCGGCGGTTTCCGGCCCAGTCATGCCGCAGAAAATAGGATGAATATTATGTTTTTGGTAGAGCTTCTCACCCAGTTCGCGGCCACCTGCTTCGAACCACCATGCGCTGTATTCCCAAGGCTCCATTCCGAAGGGCACTGCACCAAGCAGTGGTGAGGCGGGTATTTTTCCTTGGTCATAGCCCACCCACGTGTATCCGGCTTCAACTTTGCGGTCGCGTACCGCATCGGTAATTGAAAATGCGGGAACAATTTCACCGGGTTCAAAAATCTCTAAGTTGACCGCTCCGTTAGATGCTCGTTTGATGATGTCAACCACGTAAAGGGGGTTGTCTCCCAGCACAGGTAGTGTGGTTTGGAAGACAACGGGCAGCCGCCAGTTAATGCGTACGGGTTGCGCTTCCTGAACAGTTGCGGCGGCCGGAGAAGCTCCGGTGTTACCGTGCGGACGAATCGCCAAGCTGCCAATGAGGCCAACTATAAATGCGACGATCACCGCGGTGAGTGCGGCTCTGTTGCTCATGCGCTAAATTCTAATTCCGCTGGGTGGGAGACAATTGTCTGGGGCCTTGCCAGAGGATGCAAGAATAAATGTTCGCATAGTGGGTTGTCCCTGACGCAGAGGGTCGCATGCAATGTTAGTTGATGATCTGGATTACCCTAATGCTCGCAGGTACGGGTACGATGAGGCCGGTTGTTGCGTTTTGTATTTTTGGTGTAGTGCTCGGGTTTGGGTATTTTTGGCGAAAATATTCTGCTGCGGAGCTTGATCGCTTGAAAACGGGTGATCCATATATAGCGATTTGACGTTTTCGCTACGCCTAACGGTGTTTAATCACGGTTGTGTTAAACGATTTCGTGGGTACACTCTACGGGTCAAGCAAGGCCTTTACGCGAAGGCTGTGATAGGGTCTTTGAGCAAGCGTGGTGCTCAGCAAAGTGATAAATATTAAAAAGGGGGCTGCATGCAGATAGGTGTGCCAAGAGAGACGTGGCCGGGCGAATTGCGAGTTGCAATGGTACCGCAGAATGTAAAAAAACTGATTCAACTGGGGTTCTCCATCACCGTCGAATCCGGCGCAGGAGTCGCTGCGGGATTTGCAGATGAAGCCTACGCGGAGGCGGGTGCTGCAGTGGCTGCCGATCACGGGGCGGTGATATCAACTGCTGATGTCTTGGCGTGTGTCCGAAAGCCCAAAGCTGAAGATATTGAACACCTCAAGTCCGGCGTTGTCAGTATTAGCTTTTTAGACCCTTTCAACGAGCAAAGCTTGGTGGAAAGCATGGCGAGCCAAGGTGCCGTTGCCATATCTATGGAGATGATCCCTCGCAGTACGCGAGCGCAAAAGATGGATGCGTTATCTTCGCAGGCAAACCTAGCCGGTTATGTCACTATCATTCAGGCTTCTTTTCATAGTGCAAAAATTTTACCGATGATGATGACGCCTGCGGGCACTATCGCACCTGCACGGGTATTCATCATTGGCGCTGGGGTGGCTGGTTTGCAGGCGATTGCAACCGCGAAACGTTTAGGTGCCCGGGTTGAGGCTTTTGATACTCGGCCGGTTGTCGCGGAACAGGTGCAGTCCTTGGGTGCTAAGTTTGTTGAAATAGATCTCGGTGAAATGGGGCAGACAGAGCAGGGCTATGCGACTGAGCTCACCCCGGAACAGCTTGAATTGCAGCGAGAGGGACAAAAGGCGGTGATCGCGAATGCGGACATTGTTGTCACCACTGCACAGTTGTTTGGGCGCCCTGCGCCCGTCATTGTGGGTCGGGATATGATCGAAGGTATGAAGCCTGGTAGTGTAGTGATTGATATGGCTGTGGAAACTGGGGGTAATGTTGAGGGCTCGGTGCTTGACGAGGTGGTTGAAATCAACGGCGTCAAAGTCATCGGCCAAGGTAACCTGCCAAGTGAGGTTGCAAAAAATGCCAGTGAAATGTACTCCAATAATCTATTCAATTTGCTCACCGAGTTTTGGGATGATGAAAGCAAAACGCTGAATCTGGATCCCGAAGACGAAATTATCTCGGCTTGTGTCATCACGCGTGATGGTGCAGTTGTGAACGAAACCATTAAAAACATCTATAGCGGGGCGTAAACATGGAAGCTGTACTACTTGGCATGGTCCTCATGCTGTCCATATTTTTGGGCTTCGAACTTATTGCGAAAGTGCCGGCCACTCTGCACACACCCTTGATGTCCGGTGCAAACGCAATTTCTGGAATTACCATTGTGGGTGCGTTGATTTCTGCTGGTGCGCAATTGGGCACGGTATCAACCGTGTTGGGTGCGCTGGCAGTGATGTTTGCAACAATTAACGTGGTGGGGGGGTATCTGGTTACAAATCGTATGCTCTCCATGTTTAAGAAGAAAGAGACCGGCAATACGGGGGACCGAACATGAGTATTGAGCTGATTAATGTTTGGTATATCGTCGCGGCTGCACTGTTTGTCTTCGGTCTAAAACAACTGGGTTCTCCGGCAACAGCGGTGCGCGGTAATTTGTTATCGAGTGTGGGCATGTTGCTGGCGGTTGCAGCGACACTTTTTAATGCTGAAGTCCTGACGTTCGAATGGATTATTGGCGCCGCGATTTTAGGCGCCATTATAGGCTTTGTCGCCGCAGAGAAAGTGGCAATGACAAGCATGCCAGAGATGGTGGCGCTGTTTAATGGTTCGGGTGGTATCGCGAGTTTGTTCGTCGGATGGGCGGCGCTGTATAACCTCGACAATTCGACGTTTACCTACATCACGATTGTTTTATCAATTGTAATTGGTGGCTTGACGTTCACTGGGAGTATTTTGGCCTGGGGCAAGCTTTCGGAGGTGATGCCGTCACGCGCGATCGTGTTTGGTGCGCAACGATTTGTTAACGCCTTGCTGCTGGTTGCCCTGCTGGTGTGTTCAGTCCTATTTTGCTTGGACCCAAGTTCAACGTCGCCCTACCTATACGCCATCGTTGGGCTCGCTTGTTTGTTTGGGGTGATGGCAGTGCTGCCCATTGGTGGCGCGGATATGCCGGTGGTTATTTCGCTTTTGAACAGTTACTCCGGTCTGGCGGCCTGTGCGGCTGGTTTTGCGATTCACAACAATATCCTAATTGTGGCCGGTGCAATGGTTGGTGCAGCGGGTATTATTCTAACCAATATTATGTGTAAGGCGATGAACCGCTCATTGACGAATGTTTTGTTTTCCGGCTTTGGCGCAGCGAAACAAGCCTCGAAGGTTGAAGGAGAAGTTAAGCCAATCAATTCCGAGGATGCGAGCTTGATATTAGAGGCTGCGCAGTCAGTTACGTTTGTGCCCGGATATGGTATGGCAGTGGCTCAAGCGCAGCATGTTGTGCGCGAGTTAGGAGAGTTGCTCGAGCAAAATGGCGCGGAGGTAACTTATGCTATCCACCCTGTGGCGGGGCGCATGCCCGGCCATATGAACGTACTCTTGGCGGAATCTAACGTGCCTTATGATCAGTTGGTTGAAATGGATGATATCAACCCGCGGATTGACAATATTGATGTGGCGGTTGTGATTGGCGCGAATGACGTGGTAAACCCGGCAGCGCGGACGGATGAAAACAGTCCGATTTACGGTATGCCCATTATCAATGTTGATCATGCAAGGACGGTGTTTGTACTAAAACGCTCTATGGCATCGGGATTCTCCGGAGCAGACAACCCGTTATTCTTCGGTGAAAATACCCGTATGTTATTTGGTGACGCAAAAGCTTCGCTTTCTGAGGTGATTTCGCATTTTAAATAGGAGGCGGCGTGCAGTGGCGTTTCGGCGATATGCCTGATCGTCACCGCGCAGTTTGAAATGGTCCTGATGTGAGGTGGTCTGTGTGACTGATCGGCCGATAACACCTAAATTTGAAACAGAAACGTCAAACTCTGATATTCGTGCTCGTTGGCAATTGCCGGCCGATGCGGATCCGGCTCGCATGGACCTTTCTGCACTCGATCCGGGCAACAGCGAGTGGTTTGTTGCTAACCAAGAACTACAGGTTTTCGATCGGCTGCGCAGGGAAGATCCGGTGCACTTTACTGAGCATAGTCAATTCGGACCGTACTGGTCGCTGACCAAATTTGATGACATCAAGTACGTAGACACGCATCAAGATGTCTTTTCTTCAGATATCTTAAACGGCGGTATCCGCTTGGGTGGTCGGCCGATGCAGGATGTGCCCGATGAGATGTTCCATCTGCCGATGTTCATTATGCAGGATCAGCCGTTACACGATGCGCAACGCAAAGTGGTGGCGCCGATGTTCACGGCGCGTCGATTAGCGACTTTGGGGGCGCTAATTCGAGAGCGAGCGGGTGCAATACTAGATGATTTGCCGCGTGGCACATCGTTCAACTGGGTTCAAGAGGTTTCAGTTGAACTGACCGGTCGCATGCTCGCGACCCTGTTTGATGTGCCTCAAGAAGATCGTCATTTGCTGATCCACTGGTCAGACACTGTTGAGCGGATTGGTGACCCAGAATACTTTGAAACGCCAGCGCACGGGTTTGCCGAAATTTGGAAATGCTTTGAGTATTTCAACGACGTTTGGCAAACACGCAAGAAGATGCGTAATCCGGGAGAGGATCTGATTTCTTTCCTAGCGCATGGCGAATCTACGCGCGACATGTCACCTAATGAATTTCTTGGCAATATTTTGTTGCTGATTGTGGGCGGCAATGACACAACGCGCAACTCAATGAGTGCCGGGGTTCAAGCCTTGAATTTGTATCCGACGCAATACGACAAACTTCGTGAAACTCCGAGCCTGATTGGTAATACAGTCTCTGAAATGATTCGCTGGCAGTCGCCAGTTGCCCATATGTGTCGCACCGCGCTTGAAGATGTTGAGATTCGCGGGCGCAAGATAAAAAAATGGGACAAAATTGCGATTTGGTATCTTTCGGGAAATCGGGATGTTGATCACTTTGATCGGCCTGACGAATTTATGGTTGATCGGGCAAATGTTCGCCAACATCTGGCTTTTGGATATGGCATTCATCGCTGTTTAGGCAATCGCTTGGCAGAAATGCAGCTGCGTATATTGTGGGAAGAGATCTTAGCGCGGTTTGCACATGTAGAAGTGGTGGGTGAAGCCAGATATTTGAATTCCAGCTTCATTCGGGGGATTACAGAATTACCGGTGATAGTGCACGATCACTGACGGCTCGCTTCGCCGCTCCCAGGTTTTTGGCGCAAAGATTTTGCAGCTTTAAGAGTTGCTTCAACCCGACCCCGATTTACTTTGATGCGATGATAACGTGCTCGCCAGGCGCGAGCCCGTCGAGGGTCCATGACCCAATGCGATATCGGATCAGGCGCAGAACGGGGGTGTTGATGGCCGCGCACATGCGTCGAATTTGACGGTTTCGTCCCTCACTAATGGTGATTTCGAGCCACTGCGTTGGAATTTTAGCCCGTTGTCGTATGGGCGGATGACGAGGCCATAGTGGATCGGGCTCCTCGATTAAGCTTACTTTTGCGGGCTTTGTTAATCCGTCTTTCAATACAAGGCCATCTCGCAGCGGTTGGAGCGTGAGGTTGGAGGGGTTCCCTTCAACTTGCGCCCAATAGGTTTTACTGACTTTGAATTTAGGATGTGTGATTTTGTGCTGCAGAGCGGGCGTGTCGGTCAACATGAGCAGGCCTTCGCTGTCTCGGTCTAATCGCCCCGCCACGTAAACACCCGGGCGATCAATGAAGTTGGCTAACGTGGCCCGTTTTGATTTGTCTGTGAACTGAGACAGCACGTCAAAGGGCTTGTTGAAAAGAACAACAAGGCTCATGTTCCAGCCTTATATTTTTGCACTAGGTAGGCCATAAACGCTCGTAGTTATTGGTTCCCGAGCGCGGTGGTTGTCGAGCCGCTCTAAGGCGCTA